>Ga0222712_10000519_pt1 | contig 50188 bp, 46 predicted proteins | sample C33_657DmetaG_FD_165043 | JGI IMG/M metagenome (GOLD analysis project Ga0222712, IMG submission 165043) | Estuarine water microbial communities from San Francisco Bay, California, United States - C33_657D | ecosystem: Environmental > Aquatic > Marine > Unclassified | place: USA: California... | reverse complement strand
AACCAAGGGGAGAGTGTTCATGGTATTTGGTGCAGACGGTGACCGAGACGCCAGCAAGCGCCCGGCCATGGCTCAGGTGGCGGCCGAGGGGTGCGATGTTTTGGTGGTCACCGACCACCACCCGCGCTTCGAAGACCCTGCGTCGATTCGCAAAACCCTCGTGGATGCTGCGCGCGACGCCCGACCAGAACTCGAGATCTACGAGGTAAGCCCGCCTGAGGCGGCCATTCGCAAGGCAGTAGCACTCGCGAAACCAGGCGACGCCATTCTTTGGGCAGGCCCTGGCCACCAGGATTACCGAGACATCAGGGGAGTGCGCACGGTTTACTCCGCTCGAAAAGAAGCCAGAGATGCCCTGGCTGAAAATGGGTGGAAATGATTCGTCTGACGGTAAACGAAATAGCCCAGGCGGTCAACGGCAGAGTCGTTGGAGATGGCGATCTTGCCGTTGAGGCTGGCGTAGAGATTGACTCAAGGCTCATCAAGTCGGGGTTTCTGTTTGTTGCCAAACCGGGTGAGCAAACCGATGGCCACAATTTTGCTGGTGCTGCTATTGAGGCTGGCGCTACAGCACTATTGGTCGAGCGCGAACTTGATGTAAGCGTTCCACAGGTTGTTGTGGCCGACGTGGTCGTGGCCCTTGGACTTCTTGCCACCGAAGTTCTTCGCCGACTTCGCGAGACTTCAAAGCTCACCGTCATCGGCATCACCGGCTCTAACGGTAAAACTTCGACCAAGAACATGCTTCGCGCCGCCCTTAGTCAATTCGGCGAAACCATCGCCCCTCGTGAATCGTTCAATAACCACGTCGGAGCACCGCTATCGATGTTGCTCACCAGCGAGAAAACTCGCTACCTAGTCGTCGAACTTGGCGCAGACGGCCTTGGCAGCATCGACTACCTTTCCAACATGTGCAAGCCTGACGTTGCGGTTGAGCTCAAGGTTGGGCTCGCTCACGTTGGCGAGTTTGGCGGCATCGAGGTTACTGCCAAGATCAAAGCCGAGCTGATCAAGCACATCAGACCAGGCGGTGTGTTGGTTTACAACTCGGATGACTCATACTGCAGTGCCATGGCAGAGGGGTTTACCGGCCGCAAGCTGTCATTTGGCACCGGCCACGCCGACTACCAGGCTTCTGGCCACCGTCTAAGCCTTGAGGGTACTTCTGCCGACGTTTCCTACCCAGACGGCGAAAGCGCCACACTTCAACTTCAAATACTGGGCGAACACCAGGTAATGAACGCATTGGCGACCATCGCGGTATGTGACGACTTGGGGTTAGATCGAAGCTCAGTAATCAAAGCGCTTTCGGCCCTTCCACTTGCCGAGCGCTGGCGCATGCAACTTGGCGTAGTCGATGGTGTCGCAATAATCAACGATGCTTACAACGCAAGCCCAGATTCAACCAAGGCAGCTCTGCAGACCCTTGCCATTCTTGGGCGCGAAACTGGTCGAAGAACTATCGCAGTGTTGGGTGAAATGGCAGAACTTGGAAAGTTTGCCGCGGAGCAGCACGACGCTATCGGCCGCATTGTCGTTCGCCTAAACATCGACCAACTATTTGTGGTGGGTGAGAACGCAAAACTCATCCACATGGGCGCTAGCCAAGAGGGCTCGTGGGATGGCGAATCAAAATTCTTCGACTCGATTGACACGGCTTTAGAGGCTGTTCGTGAAATGCTTGTCACAGGCGACATAGTTCTGATCAAGTCATCTAAGTCGGCCAACCTAAGACACCTCGGTGACGCCTTGATGGGAGCCAAATAGTGAGAGCAATTCTCGTTGCTGGCGGTCTGGGCATGTTCTTCACCCTGTTTGCAACTCCCGCCTTTATCTGGTTGTTCAAGAAGCTTCAGTGGGGTCAATTCATTCGTGACGACGGACCGCAGTCGCACCACACCAAACGCGGAACCCCGACCATGGGTGGCATCGTAATCATCAGCGGTTCTTTGATTGGCTACTTTGTTGCCAAAGCTGTCAACTTTGAGGTGCCGAGCATTTCGGCCCTGCTCGCACTGTTCATGATGGTTGGCCTTGGCCTGGTTGGCTTTCTCGATGACTACATCAAAACCCACAAGCAACGCAGCCTAGGCCTAACCGGTTGGGCCAAAATGGCCGGCATGTTGGTGGTTTCGCTCATCTTCACATACTTCGCCCTTCGCCGCCCCGATGACAATCTAATCCTTCCGGCATCCCACAACATCTCCATCTTCAGAGACACCGACTTCTCATTCCTTGAAGTGTTCGGCGGAGTCGCCGGCAGCATCTTGCTCGCTATCTGGATTTATCTCTTGGTGGCCGGTACCTCGAATGGCGTGAACATAGCGGATGGTCTAGACGGGCTTGCAACCGGTGCGAGCATCATGGCAATCGGGTCGTACGTGTTGGTCGGGTTTTGGCAGTTCAACCAAAGCTGCAGCAACGTGGTCGACAACCTGTCGAATTGCTACACCGTTCGAGACCCGCTGGATCTCGCCGTGGTGGCCTCTGCCGTGGTTGGTGCGCTCATCGGTTTCTTGTGGTGGAACACTTCTCCTGCACAGATTTTCATGGGCGACACCGGTTCGTTGAGCCTCGGTGGAGTTTTGGCCGCCCTAGCGATCCTGACTCGAACCGAACTGCTTCTTCTTCTGGTTGGTGGACTTTTCGTGATGGTGACCGGCTCGGTAATCATCCAGCGAATTTTCTTCAAACTCACCAAATGGACCACCGGCACAGGGCGGCGAGTGTTTCTTATGAGCCCGCTGCACCATCACTTTGAGCTAAAGGGTTGGGCGCAGATCACCATCGTGATTCGTTTCTGGATCATCAGCGGACTCTGTGTACTGACTGGTATCGGCTTGTTCTATATTGAGTGGACTTACGGATAAACCCATGGCCAGCCTCGATAGTTTGACTAGCTGGCATTCAGATTGGAAGCAGCTAAAGGTAGCGGTTATTGGTTTGGGTGTCACCGGCTTTTCGGTAGCCGACACTTTGGCCGAACTCGGCTGTGAAGTGGTAGTGGTGGCTGAAAAGGCAGACCCCGAGTACATCGACATTCTCGACGTTTTGGGTGTGAGTCACGTCAGTGGTGAAGCGGCTGCGGGAGTTCCAAACCAGTTAGTCGAGTTCAAACCCGAATTGGTCGTCACTTCACCTGGAGTAAAACCAGATTCAGCAATCATTCGATGGGCTGGCGAAAACAAGATTCCAGTCTGGGTGGATGTCGACTTGGCGTGGCGCTTGCGCGACAAGACCGCGAAAGTGGCCAAGTGGGTCACCATCACCGGAACCAATGGCAAAACAACAACCACGCAACTTGCCGCCGCGATGCTCGAAGCTGCCGGCAATCGGGTGGCGGCCTGCGGCAACATCGGTGTGCCAATTCTCGATTGCATTCGAGACCCGGAAGGCTTTGACTACCTGGTCGTAGAACTTTCAAGTTTTCAGCTTCACTACATTGATGCAATCCAGCCTGAAGCCAGTGCACTTCTGAACATCGACCTAGACCACATCGATTGGCATGGCAGCTTTGAGGTGTACGCAGCAACCAAGGGCAAAATTTATCAAAACACTTTGACTGCCGCGGTCTATAACCGCAGGGATGCTCGCACTCAAGATCTGCTCGAAAAAGCCGACGTAGTCGAAGGCTGCCGAGCCATCGGCTTTAGCGTAGGTGTTCCAGGCCCGAGTGACATCGGCTATAGCGAAGACATTCTCTGCGATCGTGCGTTTCTAGATAACCGGTATCACGAAGCGCTCGAAGTGGCCACGTTCGAAGACATCGCCGAAATCGGAGTTGTTACCCCTCACCTGCTGGCAAACGTTGCCGCGGCAACTGCACTAGCCAGAGCCTGTGGTGTCACGCCCGCTGACATTCGGTCGGGCATCCGCTCATTCAAACTCGACAAACACCGCATCGAACTTGTTGCGGTTCACAACGGGATCACCTGGATAGACGATTCGAAGGCAACCAACCCGCACGCCACCAACGCGTCACTCGAATCGTTCGAACACGTCGTTTGGATTGTCGGTGGTTTGCTGAAGGGAGTCGACATAGCTCCCCTCGTTCAATCGCATGCCTCGCGTCTGCGCGGTGCCGTGGTTATCGGTGCCGAGCGCCAGGTGGTGCTTGACGCACTGGCAGCTCATGCGATTGATGTTCCGGTTATCGAAATCTCTGGCGACGACACCGCGCAGGTTATGACTCAGGCAGTTCTTGCGGCTTCGAATCTAGCCGCCGAGGGAGACACTGTTTTGCTTGCACCTTCATCGGCATCGATGGATCAATTCAAGGATTACGCAGACCGCGGCAATCAATTCGCGGCAGCTGTGCACGCACTAATCGGGGAGAAGTAATGGCCACCAAGACCGCACCAAAAAAGGCGTCAGCATCAAGAAACCGAGCTTCTGGTCCGTCGCTCGGTCAGCTGAGCGTTGCCACCCAAGATTGGTTCGGTCGAGTATTCAAAGCTCAGTCGAGGGAGTTTTACCAACTACTTTCGCTGATCATTTTTCTAACCGGCTTTGGTCTCGTCATGGTGCTCTCGGCATCTTTCGTTGACGCACTCAAAGATGGCGAAAATGGGTTCTCGATCTTTATCAAGCAGGCACTTTCGGCAATCATCGGTCTATTTGGGCTCGCGGTAATCAGCACACTTCGTGTGACAACGGTCAGAAACCTCATCGGGCCGATTTTGGCCGTTGGAGCCATAGCCCAGCTTCTGGTCTTGTTTACCGGCTTTGGTGCTTCTGGTAACGGAAACCGAAACTGGCTCAACGTTGGTGGCTTCACGATTCAGCCGTCAGAGTTTCTAAAGATCGCCATGATTTTGTTCACGGCTCAACTTCTGTTCAAGCGCGAAGACGAATTTGACGACCCCAAGCGCGTTTGGTGGCGCGCGATGATCAACGGCGGGTTCGTCATGTTCTTGGTTGTGCTCGGCAGCGACGTTGGAACCGTGATTGTTATGGCGGCCATGCTGATTGGCATGCTGGTCATGGCGGGCATGCCGCGGCGTTTGATGACAGTTATCGCCGGCGCAGCAATCGTTTTCGTGCCGATCATCATGATGAGCAGCTCTTCTCGAAGAGGTCGCATAATGGCGTGGTTAGACCCGAGCGCACCAGACCCGAACGGCTACACCTGGCAATCAACCCACGGCATCTGGGCATTCGCCTCTGGCGGCGTCACCGGCGTCGGCCTAGGCCAGTCAAAACTCAAGTGGTCGTGGATTCCTGAGGCTGAGAACGACTTTATCTTTGCCATCATCGGCGAAGAAATGGGCCTGATTGGCGCTTTGGTTGTAATCGTGCTCTTCATCGCAACCGCCATGGTGATGATTCGCATCGCCGCCAAGTGCACAAACCTTTATTCACGGATGGTCGTGCTCGGTGTAATGCTCTGGATTACCTTGCAGGCCCTGATCAACATCGCCGTTGTTCTCACGCTGCTCCCAGTGCTCGGTGTTCCGCTGCCGCTGATTTCTCAAGGTGGTTCGTCAATCATCGCCATCTTGGCCGGCCTTGGAATCGTTCTCGGCATCGAACGCGAAAACCACCTCAACCCTGGTCGAGCCACGAAAGCTCGTCGATGACCAACTATCTGCTTGCCGGTGGTGGCACAGCCGGGCACGTCAACCCCCTGCTGGCGTTGGCCGACTACATCCGCGCCAATGAACCGGATGCTGGCATCTACGCACTCGGAACCGCCGAAGGTCTCGAAGCCAGGCTCGTGCCAGAGCGCGGCTATGAGCTTGAGGTAATCGAACGTTTGCCGTTTCCCAGGCGGCCGAACCTTTATGCCATCAAGTTTCCGCTCAAGTTTTTGAAAGCCGTTTCGCAAGTTGAGCAAATCATCAAGCGACGCCAGATCGATGTGGTCGTTGGTTTCGGCGGGTACGCGAGTGCGCCGGCTTATGAAGCTGCACGTAAGAGCGGTACTTCACTCGTGATTCATGAGGCAAATGCCTTGCCTGGTATGGCAAACCGTCGTGCGGCCAAATATGCCGATGCCGTTGGCGTGGCTTTTGAACCGGCTCTCGACCTACCTAACTCGACCTTCACTGGAATGCCGCTGAGGCCAGAAATCGAAGGCATCATCGCAAAGCCGGCAAAGCAGGCGGCCCGAACTTCATTCGGCCTAGACCCGAACACTCCAACTCTTCTGGTCACCGGAGGCTCACTTGGGGCAAAGCGCATCAACGACGCCGTCGTAGCTTCAAAGACAGCGCTTATTGCCGCCGGCATTCAGGTGTTACACGTGGCCGGCACTCGAAGCGAGCTAGAACCTGAAGTAGACCGCATTTATCACCGAATTGGCTATTGTGACCAAATGCAGTGGGCAATCGCAGCAGCAGATTTTGCGATTTCTCGAGCGGGAGCATCCACTGTTTCTGAATTTGCCGCAGTCGGTCTACCTGCGGTTTATGTGCCTTACGCGGTAGGTAACGGCGAGCAAGAGCTCAACGCTCGTGACCTAGTTGCCGCCGGCGGGGGAGTCTTGGTGAAAGATTCCGAGTTTGATGCCGAGTGGATTCGACGTGAGCTGATTCCTATGGTTTCAAACGCCAAGACCCTGGCAAAAATGGCCTCCGCTGCTAAATCGGTGGGTGTGGCCGACGGAACCAAACGACTGTTTGATTTGGTTCAAGGCGTGTTGGCAGCAGCCAAACGATGACCCTGCCCTAATCTTCAAAGAGATAACCATGATCAAGCCAGACTTCACGCAGCCAGTACCAGCCGACCTAGGCGTGGTGCACTTCATCGGCATCGGCGGCTCGGGTATGAGCGGCATCGCCCGCATTCTCATCGGCATGGGCCACAAGGTAACCGGCAGCGACCTGCGCGACACCTCGAACGTGGCAGCCCTTCGCGAGCTCGGTGCCGAGATTCACATCGGTCATGACGCGGCTCACCTGGGCAACCCAGACACCGTCGTGGTCACCTCGGCACTCTGGCCGACCAACCCCGAGTACGTGCTGGCCAAAGAGCGCGGCATCCCAGTAATTCACCGATCTCAAGCCTTGGCCTATCTCACGACCAAAAAGCGCCTTGTCGCCGTTGCTGGCGCACACGGCAAAACCACCAGCACCGGCATGATCATCACCGCCTTGCTTGAACTCGGTGTTGACCCGTCTTTCGTGAACGGTGGCGTCATCGCGTCACTGGGAGCTTCTTCGGGTGCCGGCAAAGACAACCTGTTTGTCATCGAGGCCGACGAGTCAGACGGTTCTTTCTTGCACTACGACACCGCGATTGCGTTGATCACGAACGTTGACCCAGACCACCTTGACCACTACGGCAGCCTCGAAGCCTTCGAGCAGGAGTTCGCCAAGTTTGCCAGAGGCGCGAGTGAGTTCGTTGCCATCAGTTCTGACGACCCTGGCGCGGTGCGTGTTGGGGCCATGCTGTCCGAAAAGAAACTCATCACGTTCGGGCAGGCCGAAAACGCGGATGTTCGCCTAACGGCCGTCGATGCCTCTGGGGCACAGGTTGCATTCACCGTAAGGGCCAATGGGCAGAGTTTGGATGCTCGCCTTCGCATTCCAGGTCTGCACAATGCCATAAACGCCTCCGGAGCGCTTGCCCTTCTGATTGGCCTTGGTTTTGAGCCCGAGCCTGCACTGCGCGCCATTGAAACCTTCGGAGGTACCGAGCGCCGTTTCGAACTTCACGGCGAACGTCGCGGGGTCAAGGTGTATGACGATTTTGCGCACCACCCGACCGAGGTTGCGGCAGCACTGGCCGCGGCTCGAGCGGTTGTCGGCGATGGCAAGTTGATCACGGTTTTTCAACCGCACCTCTATTCGCGAACCCGCCTAATGCACAAAGAATTTGCCCAGGCCTTGAGCGTCAGTGATCAGGTGGTCGTTCTCGACATCTATGCCGCCCGCGAAGATCCAGAGCCGGGAGTCTCCGGCGCGATGGTCAGCGACTCTTTCGACAACCAGACTCAAGTTCACTACGTTCCGCTCTGGGATGACGCACCTGCCGTTGCTGCATCTCTAGCCGGCGAAGGTGACTTCATCATCACCATGGGCTGCGGCGACGTTTACCGCATGGTGCCGGCGCTGCTAACCGCACTGGAGAGCTAGTTTGAAACGCCCGCCTTCGCGAGCCTCTAGGCCAGGGCGAGTGCCGCTTGGTACTGCGCCACAGAAGCCCGCGGCAAAGCCGAACGAAAAGAAGAGCGCGGATGTTCGCAAGCTGCTTCGCGCCGAGGGCTCACGCACCGCATCCGTGGCCAAACAGGCCAAGCGGGCGCAGCGTATGTCGAGAGCGCAACGGCTAGGTGACAGTGGAGTATCACTAACCAAGCGAGTTTGGGGTTGGGCGGCGGTTTCTTCGTTCGTCTTGTTAATGGCGCTTATTCTTGCCGCCGTTTACTCGCCACTCTTGGCAATCGAGCGGCTGTCGGTGCGTGGCGAGAAGTTGGTTTCTGAGAAACAGATAAAGGCCGCACTCAAGGGGCAGATTGGCAAACCTCTTCCGCAGGTGAACGACGACGAAATCGCCAAAGCACTCAAACGCTTTCCGCTGATTGAGTCGTTCTCAGTGATCAGCGCTCCACCGCACACCCTGATTATTAAGGTGACCGAACGAACACCGATTGCGGTGGTCTGGGTCGATGGTTACGGCTATGCCTTCTTCGACCCGGCCGGTGTGCGTGTTGGCAGAGCCGAGAACCGCTCAAAGTTGCCGACCCTAGAAATCAGCGGAACACCTGGCAAGAGCCCAAGCTTCAAAGCCGCGATTGAGGTTTTGCTGGCGCTGCCCGCCGAGTTGCTTCCGAGAATTTCGACGGTCACCGCCAAGAGCAAAGACGATGTCAGCTTCAGGCTTCGCGGCTACGCAGGCCAGAAGGTCATCTGGGGTGACCCGACCCAGGCGGTTTTGAAGTCGAAGGTGCTAGCCGCGCTGATCGAAAACCAGTCGAAGAATGACCGGGTGACCTACGACGTTTCGTCGCCTCAAACACCCGTCGTTCGCTACTAAGCAAATACACAAGCAACACGCCCAAGCGCTTACCAGAGTTTGCGCCGTTCTTCATCTACTTTTTTGGCGCGGACTACAAAAACGGGAAGCAGTTAAGCCTCAGCAAGAGGTTTAGGGTTCCCCAGCCGCATGAATTTTTATAAGGAGCATCATGGCAAGCCTGAGTAACAACTACCTCGCAGTCATCAAAGTCGTCGGCGTCGGAGGCGGTGGCGTGAACGCCATCAACCGCATGGTTGAAGCCGGCCTACGCGGAGTTGAGTTCATTGCCATCAACACCGACTCGCAAGCGCTACTGCTCAGCCCAGCCGACGTCAAGATTGACATTGGCCGTGAGTTGACCCGAGGACTCGGTGCCGGAGCCGACCCAGAAATCGGTCGTCGCGCTGCAGAAGACCACTCAGATGAAATCGAAGCGGTCTTGCGCGGAGCTGACATGGTCTTTGTTACCGCTGGTGAAGGTGGTGGCACCGGAACCGGAGCCGCCCCGGTAGTTGCTCGCATCGCCAAGCAGACCGGTGCTCTAACCGTCGGTGTGGTAACCCGTCCGTTCTCGTTCGAAGGTGCGCGTCGTGCCGACCAGGCCAATGCCGGAATCGAAATTCTTCGCACCGAGGTCGACACGCTAATCGTTGTGCCGAACCAAAGGCTTCTCGAAATCGAAAACCGCTCGGTTTCGTTCGTTGACGCGTTCATGATCGCCGACGACGTGCTTCGCTCAGGTGTTCAAGGCATCACCGACCTAATCGCGGTTCCGGGGCTAATCAACGTCGACTTTGCCGACGTTCGTTCGGTTATGCAGGGCGCGGGTAGTGCCCTCATGGGCATCGGCAGCGCCAAGGGTGAAGACCGAGCTGTTCGAGCAGCTGAAGCGGCCATTTCGAGCCCAATGCTTGAAACCAGCATCGATGGTGCTCACGGAGTCTTGCTCTCATTCCAGGGTGCTTCAAACATCGGCCTTCACGAAATCGACGAGGCAGCTCGTCTAGTTCAAGAAGCTGTCAACCCGCAGGCCAACGTAATCTTCGGTTGCACCATCGATGACAGCCTCGGCGACGAGATTCGCATAACAGTCATTGCAGCGGGATTCGAAGGCGTGAACCAGGTCAAGCGTCCAGCTCGGCCAATTTATGCACCGGCAACCGCGACCGCGTCGGTGGCTGCGGCCGCTGCGCCGGCAGCATTTGCCGCTGCCGCAACGACAGCTTCGATTCCCGTTGTTGATGAGCGGGTTGCAGAACCAGCCAGATCTTGGTTCGACGACGCCGAAGAAGCCGCCCCGGCTTCGAGCTCAAAGTCATACCTCGATGATTTGGTCGACGAATCTGCGCCGACAACCCGTGCCATCACCACCGTTGACGAGACTCCACAGTCTGAAGACGGCACCTTTGGCGACGACCTCGACATTCCTGACTTTCTTCGCTAGACGATGACTCTCGAGCAACGGTTAGGTGCCGTTGAAGGGCGCATAAGCAGCATGCTGCAGAGTTTGGGTAGGGCGCGTGACGAGGTGACCCTCGTTGTCGTTACCAAAAATCACCCGGTCGATTTGGCCATCGAACTTTATGGCCTGGGTGTTCGAGACTTTGGCGAGAATCGCGATCAAGAGGCCCAGCCCAAAGCCCACGATTTTGCCCAGTTGGTTGAGGGGTCAAGCGCAACCTGGCACTTTGTCGGTCAACTGCAGAGCAACAAGGCCAAGAGTGTGGCTTCTTACGCAGGCGTCGTTCACTCGGTAGACCGCGAGTCACTGTTGATCGCGCTAGAAAAGGCAACGGTTGAGCGAACCAAACCTCTTGACGTGTTTCTTCAGGTAAATCTGACTTCCGACCCCGGCCGCGGCGGCGTAAACCCCGCAGAACTTGAGCCATTTGCCGAGAGAGTTGCCGGCGCATCCGGGCTAAATCTCTTGGGAATCATGGCTGTTGCCGCCCTCGATGAACCGCTCGAGCGCGAGTTTGAGAAAATCGCCAAGCTAAGCCAAAAGCTCATTTCGGTGGCACCCCAAGCGAAGTTCATTTCTGCCGGCATGTCGCAAGACTTCGAGACCGCGCTGGCCTACGGTGCGACACACTTGCGCATTGGCACAGCAATAACGGGCAAACGAAACTACTAGCCATATTCTTAGAACGAAAAGTTCACTAGGAGGACTCTGATGGGCCTGTTTTCAAAAGTTACTGGTTACCTTGGCATCGGCGATGACGAGCAGCCAACAACTACCACCGCAACCAGCGCGCCTCGTGCCGCTCGACCTGCAGTGACTCGCCGTCGTTCTTCGGGAGACATCTCGGAGATTCAGACCTTCGATCCAGTCAGTTACTCAGAGGCCCGCTCAATCGCTGAGGTTTACAGAGTTGGCGTTCCGGTGATTGTGAACATGGCGCAGATGTCAGAAGCGGATGCTCGCAAGCTCGTCGACTTCATGTGCGGTCTAAAAGAAGGTCTAGACGGTCACATCAAGCGTGTAACCGCAAAGGTTTATTTGCTCACTCCAAACAGCGTTGAAGTCAACGATGAAGACGAGAGTGAACTAGACGGTAGCGACGACCTCGTCAAGCCGTAATGGGCATTCTGTTTCTAGTCCTCGATTGGGCTTTGCGGATACTCACCTATGCAATGATCGGTCGCTTGATTTTCGAGTTGATCCGAAGCGCGAATCCAGCCTGGAGGCCTAAGGGTCTTCTCATTGCAGTTGCAGAGATTTGCTACACCGCGACCGACTGGTTGGTAAACAGCATCCGCCGCTTCATACCCACAGTTCGAGTCGGGATGCTCGGGCTCGACTTTGGCTGGACCATCGGCATGGTGCTCATCTTTGTGGCCCAAAATGTGCTCAGGGTGTTAGCGACCATTCTCTAGTCGCTCAGAGTGAGGTAACCTTACCTCTGATAAATGCTGCCAACGAATAGAGGACTGAAATGCCTTTGACTCCAGAAGATGTGGTCAATAAGAGATTTCAACCAACGAAATTTCGTGAAGGTTACGACCAAGACGAGGTCGATGACTTTCTCGACGAACTCGTTGTTGAGCTTCGTCGACTAAACCAAGAAAACGAAGACCTTCGTCAGCGCTTGCTGGCTTCTGAGGCACGCCTGGCCGAGCTACAGCGAGGTGCTGCCGGCATGGCGAACCAGCTTGTCAACTCGCTACCAGCGCCAACACCAACCCAAATCGTTGACCCCACCAGCGCGTTCCCAGAGGCGGTTGCAGACCCTTCGTCTCTAGACGGCAACAACACCAACAACCTGCTTCAGCTGGCTCGCAAACTTCACGACGAGCACGTTCGCGAAGGTATCGCCAAGCGCGACGCACTCATTGCTGAAGGTCACGCCACCGCGGCTCGCATCGTTCGTGAGGCTGAGGCCAAGCAAAAGTCTGAAGAGAACCGCTTTGAGCAAGAAAAGGCGCTCATCGAGCACACCATTTCTGAGCTGCGTGCCTACGAACGTGAATATCGCCTGCGTCTGAAGCAGTTCATCGAGGCTCAGCTCAGCGAAATCGACAACAACCGCGTTTCGCCGACTCCTTCGATTCAGACCGGACCAACGGTCATTCCAACTAACCCTTCGGCTTCGATCTCTGAGTACTAGGAATTGAGCGAGCTAAGGCTAAAACCTGCACAGCGAACGGTTTCTGTAGCAGCGATTGCTCTCGCACTGCTTCTCGTTGACCAATTCACCAAGTGGCTAGCGCTCGAAAATCTTGAACCGGGCCGCATAGTGCCTGTTCTTGGCGACCTTCTGGCTTGGCGACTAACCTTCAATGACTCCGCCGGTTTCAGCATCGGTTTCGGCGTCACCTGGTTTTTCACACTACTTTCGACCACGGCCTTCTTGATTCTCATTCTTCGCGCCCACAAAGTGCGCAACAAGCTTTGGCTGGTTCTCGCGGGAGTTATAAGCGGAGGCATCCTCGGAAATCTTGTTGACCGACTCGTTCGCGAACCGAGTTTTGCCAACGGTCACGTGGTTGATTTCATTCAGATCCCCTTCAATTTTCCGATTTTCAACTTCGCCGATATTTGTATTTCGGTCGGCATGACTTTGGTTGCCTGGAGAATCATCGCAGGCGACAAAATCGGTGGCGCCAAAGATGCCTGAAACACGCTACCTACCCGTTCCCGAAGGGCTTGGCGGTGAACGTGCCGACGCGGGTGTCGCAAAGCTTCTTGGCCTGAGCCGCTCGGCGAGTGCCGACATCATCGAAGCCGGGGGAGTGACCCTGGCCGGCAAAGTGCTTTCTAAGAGCGACCGTTTGGTTGGCGGAGAAATGCTCGAAATCGTTCTGCCAGAACCTAAGAACCCGCTCGAAATCGTCCCAGTGGTTGTCGATGACTTTCGCATCGTCTATGAAGATGACGACATCGTGGTCGTTGATAAGCCAGCCGGCATGGCCGCCCACCCTTCGGTTGGTTGGTCTGGGCCGACCGTTGTCGGTGCGCTCGTTGCAGCGGGAGTGAAGATCACCACATCGGGTGCAAGCGAGCGCCAGGGCATCGTTCAGCGGCTCGACGTTGGTACCACCGGTCTAATGACCATCGCCAAGTCTGAACTTGCCTATTCGAGACTTAAGCAGGCCTTTCGCGACCGCGCCGTGCACAAGGTGTACCACGCCATCGTGCAGGGACACCCCGACCCATCGAGCGGCACCATCGATGCGCCGATCGCTAGGCACCCAAAAGCCGAGTTCAAATTCACGGTTGCCAATGACGGCAAGCCTTCGGTGACCCACTACGAGACGCTCGAGGCGTTTCCGTCTGCATCCCTGCTCGAAATCGTGCTCGAAACCGGACGCACTCACCAAATTCGCGTTCACTTATCGGTGTTCAAGCATCCGCTGCTGGGCGACACCATGTACGGTGCCGATCCAAAGCTCGCAGCAAAAATGGGCATCGAGCACCAGTGGTTGCACGCGACGAGACTTAGCTTCGAGCATCCGATCAGTGCAATGAAGGTCGAGTTCGAGAGCCCCTATCCGGCCGAACTCGAGGCAGTGCTAGAGCGGTTGCGTAACCAGCACTAGAAATGGGCGGATGCCTGGGCAAAGCCCTCAAGACACGTCTTTTGCCATGGGCGAACACCGCCGAGAAATGCCAACGCACCAAAGTATCGTTTGAGTTGCAGTAACTATCTATCAAGGAGTTCGTCACAATGGCAGAACACAGCCCATGGCCAAACAGCACTTTTGACCGTCTTTTGAAAGACCGCATCATTTGGCTCGGAGAAGACGTTCGCGATGACAACGCCAACGAGATTTGCGCAAAGATGCTCTTGCTAGCTGCCGAAGACTCGAAGAAAGACATTTACCTCTACATCAACTCACCGGGTGGTTCGATCACCGCAGGTATGGCGATTTACGACACCATGCAGTACGTGCCAAACGACATCGTCACCGTCGGCATCGGCATGTGCGCCTCGATGGGCCAGTTCTTGCTTTCTTCGGGAACCAAGGGCAAGCGCTACGCGACGCCAAACACCCGCGTTCTACTGCACCAGCCGCACGGTGGCTTTGGTGGAACCGCTAGCGACATTCAAACCCAGGCTCAACTGATTCTCGCGATGAAGCGCCAGCTTGCTAGCCTCACCGCCGAGCAAACCGGAAAGACCGTCGAGCAGGTCATGGCCGATGGTGACCGCGACCGCTGGTTCACCGCCGAAGAGGCACTTGCCTACGGTTTCATCGATCACATTCAAAAATTCGCTGGCTCTGCCACCGGCGTCGGTAGCAAGTAAGGCACGAGGAGAAAACAGTGACCGATTCAAACTTTCTAAGCCCACAGGCTCGCTACATTCTGCCTAGCTTCACCGAGCGCACCTCATACGGTTACCGCGAGCAGAACCCTTACAACAAACTTTTCGAAGACCGCATCATCTTTCTAGGTGTGCAGGTTGACGACGCCTCGGCAGACGACATCATGGCGCAGTTGCTAGTTCTCGAGTCGCAAGATCCAGACCGCGACATCACCATGTACATCAACTCACCGGGTGGTTCATTTACCGCAATGACCGCGATCTACGACACCATGCAATACATTCGCCCGCAGATTCAGACCGTGTGTCTGGGCCAGGCTGCTTCGGCGGCTGCGGTGCTTTTGGCTGCGGGTGCACCGGGCAAGCGCCTTGCTTTGCCGAACGCGCGCATCCTCATTCACCAGCCAGCCAGTGGCGGCGACCGCGGTCAGGCATCAGACATCGAGATTCAGGCTCGTGAAATGATGCGCTTACGCGATTGGCTAGAAGAAACCATCTCGAAGCACTCGAAGCGCACCGTCGAAGAAGTCAAGAAAGACATCGATCGCGACAACATCTTGACCTCTGAAGAGGCACTTACCTACGGTCTAATCGACCAGGTTCTAACCTCACGCAAGAACAAGTAGTCGCATTTAGGTCAAGGCGGGTGAGCGTTGCTCGCCCGCTTTGTCTTTGACTGCCTATAGGGTTTTATCTATGAGTACCCTGACCGAATCTGGCGACATGCTGAAGTGTTCTTTCTGCGGAAAGAGCCAAAAGCAGGTGCGCAAGCTAATTGCCGGACCAGGCGTTTACATTTGTGACGAGTGCATCGGGCTTTGCAACGAAATCATCGAAGAAGAACTCGGTGAGGTCGTCACAACTAAAACTTTCGACGAAACTGAACTACCTAAGCCGAAAGAGATTTTTGCGGCTCTAGACGAATATGTGATCGGACAAGAGCAGGCCAAGCGCGCGCTTTCGGTAGCCGTCTACAACCACTACAAGCGCATTCGTTCGCGTGGCACGCTTACCACCGCGGGCAAAGAGCACGACGACATCGAAATTGCCAAGTCGAACATTCTCATGATTGGCCCGACCGGTTGTGGCAAGACCTACTTGGCGCAAACGCTAGCCAAGAAGCTCAACGTTCCGTTCGCAGTGGCCGATGCCACCGCGCTAACCGAAGCGGGTTACGTGGGCGAAGATGTTGAAAATATTTTGCTCAAGTTGTTGCAGGCTGCCGACGGAGACGTAAAGCGTGCCGAGACCGGCATCATCTACATCGATGAAATCGACAAGATTTCTCGAAAGGCCGAGAACCCATCGATCACCCGCGACGTTTCGGGTGAAGGTGTTCAGCAGGCGCTACTCAAGATTCTTGAGGGCACGGTTGCTTCGGTTCCGCCACAGGGTGGGCGCAAGCATCCGCAGCAAGAATTCATTCAGCTCGACACCACCAACGTCTTGTTCATCGTGGCCGGCGCATTCGCTGGGCTCGAAGAAATCATTTCTGCCCGCGCTGGCAAGAAGGGCATTGGCTTCGGCGCGCCCATCTCAGGTAAAGGTGACAACCTCGACATTTTCTCTGAGGTGCAGCCAGAAGATCTTCGCAAGTTCGGTTTGATTCCTGAGTTCATCGGCCGTCTGCCGGTTATCGCTCACGTTCGCCAACTAGACCGCAAGGCTCTGCTACAGATTCTGATTGAGCCGAAGAATGCCTTGGTCAAGCAGTATCAGCGCATGTTCGAGCTCGACGGCTTTGCCATCGACTTTGAGCACGACGCGCTGGTTGCCATTGCCGACAAGGCGATTGAACGAAACACCGGCGCACGCGGACTTAGGGCCATTCTCGAGGAAATCCTGGGCCCAATCATGTTTGAACTACCGGGCAGCCCAATCACGGGCACAGTGATGATTACCAAGTCAGTGGTGCTAACCGTCGAGACACCAAAGGTTGTTCCGTTCAACACTGTGCGTGAGAAGTCGGCTTAGAACTAGTGGCTGGTGACCTCAGAGCCCCAATTCTGGCGGGCACCGTTGCTTCTGTGACCGGCACTGCCGCTTCCATCGGAGTTGTCCTCACCGCGCTGAATGCCCTTGGCGCAACCGCAGATCAAACCGCAACGGCAGTTGCCGTTATGTTGCTCGGCTACGGGCTTCTCTCAATCGTGCTTTCGTGGATATTCAAACAGCCAATCTCGATCGTCTGGAGCACTCCCGGTGCAGCGCTTCTGGTGGCTTCGGGCACTCTCGGTCTAGGTTTTGCCAACGCGGCCGGCGCATTCCTCGTTACGGGGCTTCTATTGACGCTCACCGGTCTTTGGCCAGCGCTAGGCAGGCTTGTTGCTTCGATTCCCAAGCCAATCGCATCGGCGATGCTCGCCGGCGTCATTTTTCCTTTTTGCGTAGCGCCCTTTATAGCGATTGCCGATTATGCTGCGATCGTGCTGCCAGCACTAGTTCTTTGGGAGGTGCTTTACCGTTTTGCAAGAGTGTGGGCGGCACCTGCATCCATCGCGCTGTTCTTTGGTTTAGTTGCGTGGATGCTCCCCACCGAGCTTCACTTCGATCGGGTTTTACCACCCTTCGCCGTCGTGACCCCGAGTTTTGATTTGGTTGCCATAATCGGCATCGCAATACCGCTGTATTTGGTAACCATGGCCAGCCAGAACGTGCCCGGCATCGCGATCATGAAATCTTTCGACTACGACGTGCCGTTTAGACCGGTGTTGGTCAGTACGGGCCTTGCCACCACACTCGGTTCGTTCTTCGGTGGCTTTGCACTGAACCTGGCTGCCATCACGGCCGCGCTCAACGCCAACGAGAACGTGCACAAAGACCCGAAGCGCCGCTGGGTTGCTTCGGCCTTTGGTGGTGTCGTTTACGTCGCGATGGCATTTGCCGTAGCGCCGCTCGTCGAGTTCGTGCTGGCCGCACCCAGAGTGCTCATTCTCGCCGCTGCGGGTATCGCCCTGTTTGCGACCATGGCGAACAGCCTGACCGCAGCGCTTGAAACTCCTGCCTTAGCGCTGCCGGGCGTGGTGACTTTCTTGATCGGAGCATCAGGGCTCGCCGTGTTCGGCATCGGCCCAGGCTTCTGGGCTCTGGTCGGTGGAATCGTGCTCTGGCAGATTCTAGAAATTAGAAAACGGGCCTAGATTACCTAGACCCGTTCTCTATTTGAGATCGCCTTAGTTCAGACCCCTGCGAGCCAACAGCGGCTCGATCGAGGCTTCTTGACCTCTGAAGTCACTGAACAGCACCATTGCGTCATCGCAACCACCACGAGACAGCAGGGTCTTTCTGAAGTGGTCGCCGTTAGCGCGGGTTAGGCCACCGTTGTTCTTGAACCACTGAACGGTTTCGGCGTCGAGCACTTCAGACCAGATGTAACCGTAGTAACCGGCCGCGTATCCACCAGCAAAAATGTGGGTGAAGTAGGTCGAGCGGTAGCGGGTTGGCACAGGAGCAAAGTCGAGGCCGTAGTCGGCAATCGCCTTAGCTTCGAATGCCTGCACATCTCCAACGTCGGCACCAGGCCGAAGCTCGTGCCAGGCCAGGTCGAGAATTGCGGCAGCCAGGTACGAAGTGGTTGCGTGACCCTGGTTGAAGGTTTCGGTCTTGTTCAGGTTGTCGATCCACTCCTGTGGCAGAGCCTCACCGGTGATGTGGTGACGCGCGTAGTTTTGCACGACCTCCGGCCAGAGCATCCACATTTCGTTCACCTGTGACGGGAACTCAACGAAGTCGCGTGGGGTAGAGGTGCCGCTGAAGCGCGGGTAGTTCACGTTCGAAAGCATTCCGTGAAGTGCGTGACCGAACTCGTGGAACAGGGTGTTGGTCTCGTCGAAGGTGAGTAGGGTTGGCTCGCCAAGTGGTGGCTTAGGCACGTTGAGGTTGTTCACGACCACCGGCTTTTGGACAAGTAGGTGCGACTGGTCGACGAGGTTGTTCATCCAGGCACCGCCGCGCTTTGACTCGCGGGCGTATGCGTCGAATACGAACAGCGCCAACTCGGTGCCATCTTCGTTGTTAACCTCAAAGACACGGGCGTCTGGGTGGTACGCAACCAGATCGTGGCGTTCGCTAAAGGTGATCCCGAACAACTTGGTCGAAGCGAAGAACACGCCGTCTTGAAGCACGCGCTCGAGTTCAAAGTAAGGCTTGAACTTTTCGGTGTCTACGTTGTACTTGGCAACGCGAACCTTCTCGGTGTAGAAATCCCAGTCGGCAGCGGCGAGCTCGAAGTCGCCACCCTCGGCATCGATCATGGCTTGGATGTCGGCTGCCTCGCGTCTTGCGTTGCGAACGGCTGCTGGCGCGATGCGTCGAAGCATGGTGTGAACGTTGCCAGGGTTGCCGGCGGTCTGGTCGCCGATGATGTACTCGGCGTGCGATGCAAAACCAAACAGCTTGGCACGCTTGGCGCGCAGCTCAACGAATTCTTTGATTAGGTCTTGAACGTCGTTGTTGTTGCCGCGCGACGACTTGATGAGTGAGTTGTGCATGATTCGCGCGCGCAGGCCGCGGTTCTTGAGCGCACCGAGTAGCGGGTGTCCGGTGAAGTTCACCATTGGAATGACCCACTTGCCAGCAAGCCCACGCGCTTCGGCCGCCGCCGCTGCGGTGGCAATCTGCGTGTCGCTCAAACCATCTAGCTCGGCAACCGAGTCGACAATCACGGCTAGGTCGTTGGCGTCGGCCAGAACACGCTGCCCATAGGTGGTGTCAAGCACCGAGAGGCGCTCGTTGTAGCCCTTTAGGGTTTCGCGGTCTGCTTCGCTGAGGTGCGCGCCGGCCTGAATGAAATCGCGGTGGTAGCGCTCAAGCAACCAAGCCGATTCGGCGTCTAGGCCAAGGTCGTCCTTCTTCGCATACAGCTCGTTGATTCGGGCGAACAGCGCAGGGTTTAGTCGAATCGCATCCATGTGGCCCGAGAATTTCGGAGCAATCTCTGCCTCTATCTCGTCAAGCTTTGGTGTAGTGTCGCTCGATGACTTGTTGAAAAACACGAGCAGTACACGAGTTAGTAGAGCACCGGTGCGCTCCATGGCGACAACGGTGTTTTCAAACGTGACATCGCTCTGGGCGAGAATCTCATCGATTTCGGCGAGGTGAGCGGAGCATCCGGCATAAAACGCGTCGAGATAGTGCTCTTCACGGATGCTCGCAAACGGCGGCAACTCGTAAGGCAGGGTCGAGCGGTGGGCAAACGGGTTTTCATCGTTGAAGGTCATGGCTAAGAGCCTAATACCCGAACAACGATGCCGCGAAAGGGGTTATTCGACCTCGGCAAGCACGATGTCGGTGAGCTCAAGCTCGTCGCCGGCAACGATTTTTAGAGCCTGAATTCGACCCACCGAACGCAGATCAGACTCGATGAGCGCCAACTGGTCGATTTGTGCCGCCGGAGCCTTCAGCGTGGCGCTGACGACCTCGGCCTTCATCGAAGCCTTGGCGTCGCTCTTGGCTTTGCGAACGCCGCTTAGAGCGACGGATGCCTGTGCCAGGAGTCCGCGGTTGGTGGCATCTAGCCCGTCACTGAGCTCGCTAGCCTTCGGCCAAGCGGCACGGTGAATCGAACCGGCATCGGTCTGCCACCATGACCATACTTCGTCGGTTGCGTAAGGCAAGAACGGTGCGAACAAGCGCAGCATTACGTGCAGAGCCTTGCGCAGGGCGATTGCGGCCGAAGCCTGCTGAGCTTCGGTTGCCCCACCCTGACCATAGGCACGCTCTTTGACAAGCTCTAGGTAGTCGTCGGTGAAGTTCCAGAAGAAGCTCTCGGCGAGTTCAAGAGCCTTGGTGTGGTCGTAGTTCTCGAACGCCTTGGTAGCTTCGGTCACGACATCGGCAAGTGCCAGCAGCATCGCCTGGTCGACCGGCTCTGACACTTCGGTGTAGCCAGCAGGAACCTCAAACGAGAGCGCAAACTTGGCTGCGTTGAGCACCTTGATGGCTAGGCGGCGACCGACCTTCATCTGGCCTTCGTCAAAGGCAGCATCCGTGCCCAAACGAGCCGCAGCAGCCCAGTAGCGAACCGCGTCAGCGCCGTGATTGTCAATTGGCTCGGCAGGAACAACGACGTTGCCCTTCGACTTCGACATTTTCTTGCGGTCTGGGTCAAGAATCCATCCCGAGATTGCGGCGTTAGACCAAGGCAGTTGACCCGACTCGAGCTCAGAACGAAGCACGGTCGAGAACAGCCAGGTGCGAATAATGTCTTGACCCTGTGGTCGTAGGTCAAACGGGTAAACCTTGGCGTATTTCTCTGGGTCAGAGATCCAGCCACCGGCCAACTGTGGAGTGAGCGAAGAGGTCGCCCAGGTGTCCATGATGTCGACTTCACCGATGAACCCACCAGGAACTCCGCGCTTAGACTCGTCGAAGCCAGCAGGTGCCTGCGACGAAGGGTCGATCGGAAGTAGGTCGTGGCTTGGCACCAGCGGGGCATCGAAGTTCGGTTCACCGTCGGCGTCGAGCGCATACCAAACCGGAATCGGCACACCGAAAAAGCGCTGGCGAGAAATTAGCCAGTCGCCGGTGAGGCCGTTCACCCAGTTCTCGTAGCGAACGCGCATGAAGTCTGGGTGGAAGGCAAGCTTCTTGCCCTGCTCGATCAATTTTTCGCGCAAGTCGGCATCGCGACCACCGTTGCGGATGTACCACTGGCGGGTCGAAACAATCTCAAGAGGCTTGTCGCCCTTTTCAAAGAACTTGACCGGGTGGGTGATGTTGCGAATTTCGCCGACTAGGTCGCCCGATTCGGTTAGCAGTTCAACGATTCGAGTCTTCGCCGAGAACACGGTCTTACCGGCAAGCTCTGCGAACACCTCAAGACCGCGCTCAGAGCTGATGCCCTCGGGTGCGTCGGCCAAGATGCGGCCGTCGAAGCCGAGAATGGCTCGGTTTGGCAGGTCAAGCTCGCGCCACCAAATCACGTCGGTTACGTCACCGAAGGTACAGATCATTGCGATACCCGAACCTTTGTCGATCTGAGCCAGGCGGTGGGATACAACCGGCACCTCGACATCGAACAGCGGGGTGCGAACGGTCTTGCCGAACAAACCCTGGTAGCGCTCGTCATCCGGATGCGCAACCAGCGCAACACAGGCTGGCAGCAGTTCTGGTCTGGTGGTTTCGATGAAAATCTTGCCATCTGGACCGTTGAATCCTAGGCGGTGGTATGCGCCCGGCTGGTCGCGGTCTTCTAGCTCGGCTTGAGCCACGGCGGTTCTGAACGTGACATCCCAGAGAGTAGGAGCCATCGATTGGTATGCCTCCCCGCGAGCGAGGTTGTTCAAGAACGCCTTCTGTGAAACTGCCACGGCGTCTGGCGATATGGTTTGGTAGGTCTGGCTCCAGTCAACCGATAGACCGAGTCTGCGCCAAAGCGCTTCGAACTGCTTCTCGTCTTCTGCGGTTAGCTTTTCGCAAAGTTCGATGAAGTTGCGACGCGAAATAGCAATCTGGTCAGCGGCTTTTGACGACTTATTGTCGCCACCTTCGAATGGAGGCACGTAGTTCTCGACATAAGGCAAGGTCGGGTCGCAGCGAACGCCAAAGTAGTTCTGTACGCGGCGCTCGGTTGGAAGACCGTTGTCATCCCAGCCCATTGGGTAATAAACCTCGAAACCGGTCATGCGCTTGAAGCGTGCAACAACGTCGGTGTGGGTATAAGAGAAAACGTGGCCTACGTGCAGAGAGCCCGAAACGGTCGGTGGAGGAGTATCGATCGAATAAATCTGCTCGCGGGTGGCGGCGCGGTTGAAGCGGTAAACCCCTGCTTCATCCCAGGCCACAGACCACTTCTCTTCGAGCCCCTCGACGGTAACTTTCTCGGGCGCATTGGCCGGAGCGAGGAAGGCGGGTGTAGACGAGGCAGTGGTCACGCTTGATGTCTCCAAAATAGGGGTTTGTATAAGGTTAACATTGAGTGTTGTAACACTGCACGAACGCACGAAAGCAAGCATGTATCCAAAAAACAATGATGGTTCTTCCAGCGCGAGCGAAGGGGTAAACCCGAGCCCGAGTTTTCCGGCTGTCGAAACCAACATTTTGGACTATTGGGCCAAAGACTCGACGTTCCAAGCATCCATCGATGCCCGCAGTGACGCCGAAGAATTTGTGTTCTACGACGGCCCCCCGTTCGCCAACGGCTTGCCGCACTATGGTCACCTCCTTACCGGTTACGCCAAAGACATGGTTCCGCGATTCAAGACCATGCAGGGCTACCGTGTCGAGCGACGTTTCGGCTGGGATACTCACGGACTGCCTGCCGAGGTTGAAGCAGAGCGCCAGTTGGGCATCTCGGGTAGACCTGAGATCGAGAAGTACGGCATCGATAAGTTCAACGCCTATTGCCGAACATCCGTGCTCAAATACACCGACCAGTGGCGCGAGTACGTAACCCGCCAGGCTCGCTGGGTTGACTTCGACAATGATTACAAGACGCTGGACACCCCATACACCGAGAGCGTGTTGTGGGCGTTCAAGCAGTTGCACAACAAGGGCCTGATTTATGAGGGCTTCAAGGTTCTGGCCTATTGCTGGCGCTGTGAGACGCCGCTGTCGAACCACGAACTGCGCATGGATGACGAGGTTTACCGCAATCGCCAAGACCAGACCGTAACGGTCAATTTTCCAATTCTCGACGGCCAAGGATTTGACGGCGTCAAGCTTCTTGCCTGGACGACCACTCCATGGACTCTTCCGACCAACTTTGCGCTCGCCGTAGGCCCGAAAATCGAATACGCCGTGGTTGCCGGTCATCTACTGGCTAAGAGCCTCGTTGGGGCACATGCCAAGGAACTCGGCTTCGAAACGGGCGATGAGGCTGTTGCAGCTATCGAACGCACCGTCATGGGTGCCGCGCTCGCCGGATTGCGTTACCAGCGCATCTTCGATTTTTATGCCGACGAGACCAAGTTCGATGTTGCTAACGCTTGGCAGGTTTTAGTCGACGACTACGTTGGCGAGGGCGATGGAACCGGAATTGTTCACCAGGCACCTGCCTACGGTGAAGATGACCAGCGAGTATGTGAAGCGGCCGGAATTCCGGTTTACGTTTCAATCAACGAGCGTGGCGAGTTCAACTCGGTCGTCAGCGAGTTCGAGGGTCAACACGTTTTCGACGCCAATAAGAACATCATCGCGTTGCTCAAGGCCAACGGTCGCTTGTTCAAGCAGGCCTCTTATGACCACCCTTATCCGCACTGCTATCGCTGCAAGAACCCGCTGATTTACAAGGCAGTTTCGTCTTGGTTCGTAGAAACCACCAAGTTGCGTGACCGCATGCTCGAGCTAAACCAGCAGATTGACTGGACTCCAGAGCACACCAAGGATGGCTCGTTCGGCAAGTGGCTCGAAAATGTTCGCGACTGGGCGATCAGTCGCAACCGTTTCTGGGGTGCTCCGATTCCAGTTTGGAAGTCAGACGACCCCAACTACCCGCGTCTCGACGTCTACGGTTCGCTCGACGAGCTTGAGGCCGATTTCGGCGTTCGAACCGGCGACTTTCACCGCCCGACCATTGACCAGTTGACCCGCCCAAACCCAGATGACCCAACCGGCCGCTCGACCATGCGTCGCGTGCCAGAAGTGCTCGACTGCTGGTTTGAATCAGGTTCGATGCCATTTGCTCAGGCTCACTACCCGTTCGAAAACCGCGAGTGGTTCGAAACCCACAGCCCAGGCGATTACATCGTTGAGTACGTTGGCCAAACCCGCGGCTGGTTCTACACGCTTCATGTTCTCTCGACCGCTCTATTCGACCGCCCAGCCTTCAAGTCGGCGATTTCGCACGGCATCATTTTGGGTAACGACGGCCAGAAAATGTCGAAGTCACTTCGCAACTATCCAGACGTGAACGAGGTTTTCGATCGTGACGGCGCAGACGCAATGCGCTGGTTCTTGCTATCGAGCCCGATTCTTCGCGGTGGAAACCTAATCGTCACCGAGCAGGGCATTCGCGAGGGTGTTCGCCAGGTGCTTTTGCCGCTCTGGAACACCTATTACTTCTTCTCGCTCTACGCCAACGCTGGTAACTACGAGGCGAAGATTTCGTACGACAGCAAAGACGTGCTCGACCAGTACCTTTTGGCGAAAACCCGCACCCTGATCGTCGAACTCGAAAACGACTTCAACCACTTCGATTCATACTCGGCTGCTGCTCGTTTGCGCGACTTCGCCGACGTGATGACCAACTGGTACGTGCGCCGTTCTCGTGATCGCTTCTGGGATGTCTCGACCGAAGCTTTCGACACGCTCTACACGGTTCTCGAAATCTTCTGTCGCCTCGCTGCGCCGTTGCTACCGATGATCACCGAAGAAATCTGGCGTGGACTAACCGGCGGGCGTTCGGTTCACCTTGAGTCTTGGCCAGACGCGTCAGCGTTGCCGCAGAACGATGCACTGGTTGCCGCAATGGACCAGGTTCGCGAACTCACCTCGGTTGGCTCGAGCTTGCGCAAGGGTTCTGGTCTTCGCGTTCGCTTGCCACTGGCTAACCTCACCGTGGTCACCGCAAAAGCGGCCGACCTGGAGCCTTTCAGCGACATCATTCGCGAAGAACTCAACCTAAAGAACGTGACACTGGTTGAACTTTCACTCGACTCGACCACCGAGTTTGGTGTTGCCAAGCGCTTGAACGTAAACGCTCGTGCCGCAGGGCCTCGCCTTGGTAAGAACGTGCAGACGGTCATCCAAGCAGCTAAGGCTGGCAACTGGACCGAGGTTGACGGCGTGGTGACGGTTGATGGCGTTGTGCTCGAAGCCGGCGAATACGAGCTCGACCTCGTTGCCGACTTTGCTGGCGGCGCTGAGGGTGATGCCCCAACCGACCTGATCGGCATTTTGCCAGGCGGCGGATTCTTGATTCTTGACGGAGCGGTTTCGGCAGAACTTGCCGAAGAAGGTTTGGCTCGCGATGCCATTCGCCTGATTCAGCAAGCGCGAAAGGATGCCGGCCTAGACGTGAGCGACCGCATCAAGCTGTCGGTCAGTGGCTCAGCCAGTGTTCTTGCTGCAGTAGCGGCTCATCGAGACCTTGTGATGGGCGAAACGCTGGCGCTCGAACTTGACGCCAGCGAGGCAGAACTTAGCGAAGGCTCAGAGCTTGGTGACGGCCAGCTGATCGCGGTTTCGGTAGTCAAATCTTGAGCACCGAAGCACACTGGGCACGCAAGGCCGCCGAGGTAGAGGCTGCGCTGGTTGCGCGCATCCCCGAGAACAAACTTCGCCCGCGCCTAGAGCCAACTCGCCGTGCCGTCGAACTGCTCGGCGACCCGCAGCGTTCGTACCGCGTGATTCACATAACCGGAACCAACGGAAAAACTTCGACTACGCGGTTCATCGAGCGCTTGCTTCGTGAACACTGCCTTCGCACCGGTCGATTCACCAGCCCTCATCTGGTCAAGCTCAACGAACGCATGGCCATCGATGGCGAACCCGTTTCAGACCAAGTTCTGTGGGAGGTTTACCAAGACATTGAGCCGGTTCTCGACATGGTAGACGCCGAATTAGCAGCAGCCGGCGACACCAGACTCACGTTCTTCGAGGCGCTTGCCGTTCTGGGTTTCGCAGTGTTTGCCGATGCACCCGTTGACGTCTTAGTGCTCGAAGTCGGCATGGGTGGCGAGTGGGATTCCACCAACGTTGCCGACGGCGATGTCGCGGTATTCACGCCCGTATCGCTCGATCACATGGAACGTCTGGGCAACACGATCGCCGAAATTGCCAAGACCAAATCAGGCATCATCAAGCCCGATGCGATCGTGGTCAGCAGTGCACAAACAACGGATGCTCTGACCGTGATCGACGCAAAGGCGGCGTCTACCGCCTCAGGTTTCAAGTTGCTCGGCCGTGACGCCAAGGTTTTGAGTGCCGAAGTTGTTCCCGGTGGACAACGAATCACGGTGCAAGGTTTAGCGGGGGAGTACCGCGACCTATTTTTGCCTCTCTACGGAGAATTTCAGGCTGAGAATCTAGCCACCGCCATCATGTCGGTCGAGGCTTTCTTAGGCGGCGGCAGTTTGGCCATCCCCGATGACGTGATTCGAGTCGCGGTTGCCGACATGTCTTCACCAGGGCGCCTGCAGATCGTTAGCACCGACCCGCTGACCATTCTCGACGGAGCCCACAACCCGGGTGGCGCGGAGTCGCTGGCCAAAGCTCTCGCTACTCACTTTGATGCGCCTAAGACCATTGGCATCATCGGAGTTCTTGGCGAAAAAGACGCGGCCGCAACTCTGACTCCGCTGGCTAAGTCGTTCGATCACGTCATAGTCGCAGCATCCAGTTCGCCGCGCGCCGTCGCCGCCGAGGAGCTAGCCAAAGTTGCAGAAACTGTGTTCGGTGCCGAAAACCTTTCGGTCGCCGAATCGGTTGCCGATGCATATGAAATCGCTCAAACCATGGTGTTTGAGGGTGGAGCAATCGTTGTTACCGGCTCACTGAGCATGGTTGGCGATATGCTGAAACTGGTACAAACCGAAATGGAAGAAGACGATGAAGCCTAAATCGACCCAGCGAGCTCTCGGATCGATCGTTCTCGCGTTTCAATCGTTCGCCGTCTTTTTCGCAACACTCGTCTCATTTGGCCTCAAAGTTGCCGATGGCCCAACCGTTTGGATTGTTGGCCTGAGCCTTGCGGTAGTTACCATCGTGCTTCCAGGCGTTCTTGGCAGGCCAGGTAGTTACGCGGTTGGCTGGGCTCTGCAGTTAGCACTACTCGTGCTTTCGGTTGCCATCGCAACCTTCAACGGTGCCGGCATTTTCTTCGTCATCATCCAGGTGATCTTCATGGGTCTATGGATCTGGGGCATGGTGGCCGGTAGCACCGTCGACGCCGCCCGCCGAGCATGGATGCGTGAAAACGGCCAAGACCCTGATGCAAACCCTGAGATTTTTGTAATCGAAAGCGAGAAAAACTAATGACCGAAGTTATGCAAACCCTAGTTCTGATCAAGCCAGACGGTGTTGCTCGAAACCTGATCGGCGAGATCGTCTCGCGCTGCGAGGCCAAGGGCTACGTGGTGCGTGAGCTAAAGAGCATCCACGCTTCTCGTGAACTGCTCGAGCAGCACTACGCCGAGCACGTCGGCAAGCCTTTCTACGAGCCTCTGGTTGAGTTCATGCTTTCGGGCGCAATCGTGGCAATTCGCCTTGAAGGTCACCGAGTCATCGAGGGCTTCCGCTCATTGGCCGGCGCTACCGACCCAACCGTTGCGGCACCGGGAACCATTCGTGGCGACATGGGCCGCGACTGGGGCTTGAAGGTTCAGCAGAACCTGGTCCACGGCTCAGACTCACCAGAGTCGGCGGCGCGTGAGCTTGGCCTCTGGTTCTAAACCAAGAGAGAACATCGAAGGAACGACAAATGGTTGACTTTTCGAGTCTCGACACCGACGCCCAGGTGGCTTTGCTCACCGAACACGCCAGTGAGGTTTTGAAACACTACGAACTTGGCGAAGTTACCGAGATTGAATCGATCAATCACGAATACAACTCGACCTTTGCGGTCAGGTGCGCCGATGGCACTCGCTATGCGCTGCGCATCAACATCAACTCACCGCGCAGTGCAGCCAACGCACTTGCCGAACTTGAGTTCATCAACCACCTGAGGGCTAACACCGACGTCAACTTTGCTTCACCGATCGCGAACAAGTCAGGCGATTTCTTCACTGAGGTTGCCAATGATGCAATCGGAAAGCCTCTCTTGTCGGTCTTGTTCTCATGGCTCGAAGGCGAAGAGCTTGGTGACGAACCGACCGAAGAGCAGCTCTTTGCGCTCGGTGCTGCGATGGCGAAAATGCACGATGCCGCAGCCGGTTTTGAGCTCAGTGAAGGCGCTGAGCTTCCAAACCTTCGTGACGTGCTCTGGGAAACCGAAGACCTATTGACCACCGAAGTTTCGCAGCTTTCGAGCGAAGACCAGGCGCTGGTGCGAGCTGGGCTAGAAAAGATCGACGGCGTGATTGAGAACTTGTATGAGCGCGACTCGAAGCGCATCATCCACGCTGATATGCACGGTTGGAACCTAATGTGGCACGACGGCGAAGTGAGTGTTTTTGACTTTGATGACTGTGGCATCGGCCTGCCAATTCAAGATCTATACACCGCGTTGTACTACCTAGACACCCCAGAACAGGATGTTGCGCTGAAGTCAGGCTATGCCTCGCTTCGCCCGATTCCAGAGCACAGCGAATACGAGGCCAAAGCTCTGCTTCTGCAGAGAAGAATCATTTTGTTGAACTACCTGTTCGAAACCAGCACGCCTGAGCACCGCGAGATTCTGCCTAAGTACACGGTCGAGACCATGCGCCGAATCAACGAGTTTCTAGAAAATAGTTAGCCAGTCTTCCCAAAGCGCGAAGAAGATAATCACCACTGCAAGCACCTCGGTGGCGAGGCTAAACACCCATGATGAGCCAGACCAACGCATAAAGAATCCAAAGGTTCTAGTCGGCACTTCGATTACGCCTTCGGCGGCAGCCCATAAGAAGGTCGCCCAGAAGATTGAAATCATCGCGACCCAGGCCAGCATGCAGTAAGGGCAGAGCACTCCGAGCACAAAGGTGCTGGTGATGAAGAGGTAAATCACAAAAATGAAGCCGAGGGTTACGCCCACCATGAATAGGCGCCAGAACCACTTGGCGAATTTGGCTCCAGCCAAAATGGCTACACCGATTGCAATGGGTGCCACGAATGCGCCAAGACCGATGATTGGATTGGGGAATCCGAACATCGAAGCTTGAGCGCTTTTCATCACGGATGCGCAGCTGATGAATGGGTTCACATCACACGAGAGTGCCTCACCCGGATTGGTAAGCATGTGGATTCTTTCGATGACTAGCGAAAAAGCCGCGAACCAGCCGAGAATGCCGGCCCAGATCATCGTGATGGCAAACTTCTTGCCAGGCGATTCGATAGTTTCGATTCCACTTGCGTTGCTCATGGTTTCAAGTATCCCACTTGCTTGGGTGACTTTTGGGGGAGTAACTGTCATACTTGAAGCAAGTTGTTCTGGCCACACCAGAAACGACTAAAGGTTTATCGAGCGCGAACCACGCAATGTATAAGACCCATCGGGCAGCAGCTGGTTTTGAAATCCGACTCGAGTTTGAAGATTTAGTTATTCGCTGCGGCGGGTAACACGGAGATTTGAGCCAAGAGGCTGACGTGTGGCACAGCCCCAAGGCAGCTTGGAGTGCACCTTAAATGGTGGAGAAAAAAACTTACCTAGACGCAACTAACGCGCCTGAATCCAAACCGACTCGCTCACGCGCGAAGGCTACCGACAAGTCGGAGGCTCCTGCGCCAGCAGCTAAGCCTGCGTCTAAAACTTCGGCTAAACCCGAAGCCAAGAAGGCTCCGGCGCGAGCCGCTAAGTCCAAGAGCGAAAGTGCTGCGGCAGATACCACTGCTCCGGCCGAGTCAAATGACGCACCAAAGAAGTCTTCGGGTCGCTCACGCTCAAAGGCCAAAGCCACCGAGCCTTCGGTTGCCCCGCCGGTCGTGTCAGCGACATCCCTGCTCTTTCAAGCGCCAGATTTGCCAACCCCGGTCGTTGACCCGAAGCGTGGCAAAATCGTGGATGCTCCGTCCGATGGCGAGAGTCACCTTCGACGACGCAGCCGCCGTCGCGCCGGTGAAGAAGCCAACCTTGGCGATCTTCCAGAGAACGTAGTGGTGAAGGTTCGCACCCCGCGCGAACCGAAAGCTCCTAGTAACGAGCCACAGCGCGTAAAGGGCTCGACTCGTCTCGAAGCTAAGAAGCAGCGCCGCCGTGATGGTCGCGATGCAGGTCGTCGTCGTTCGGTAATCACCGAGAGCGAATTCTTGGCTCGTCGCGAGGCCGTTGACCGCACCATGGTCGTCCGCTCTAAAGAGGGCAAGATTCAAATCGGTGTTCTCGAAGACAAGGTTTTGGTTGAGCACTACGTCGCTAAGGCGTCCGAGGCTTCACTGATTGGCAACGTTTATCTGGGCAAGGTGCAAAACGTACTTCCGAGCATGGAGGCAGCGTTCGTTGACATCGGCCGTGGCCGCAATGCCGTGCTCTACTCTGGCGAAGTTGACTGGGAGCTTGCCGAAACGGGCAACCAGCCCAAGCGCATCGAACTTGCTCTCAAATCTGGCGACACCGTTTTGGTGCAGGTCACCAAAGACCCAGTCGGCCAAAAGGGTGCTCGTCTAACTTCGCAGGTTTCGCTACCAGGTCGCTACTTGGTCTATGTGCCGAATGGCTCGATGAACGGAATCTCGCGCAAGCTTCCCGAAAGCGAACGCACTCGTCTCAAGAAGATTCTGAAAGAAGTCTTACCTGAAGACGCCGGTGTGATTGTTCGCACAGCATCCGAGGGCGCTACTGAAGAACAGTTGACCCTAGATGTTGCACGTTTGCAGAAGCAGTGGGAAGACCTGCAGGCTAAGGTTCAGAATTCACAAGCTCCGGTTTTGCTTCACAGCGAACCAGACCTGCTGATCAAAATCGTGCGCGATGTGTTCAACGAAGATTTCCAGAAAATGGTTATCTCCGGAGAAGACGCATCAGAGACCATCGAGGGTTACCTCGCCTCTGTTGCCCCAGATTTGCTGGAGCGCGTTGAGAAATACACAGGCAGCAAAGATGTATTCGACGAATTCCGCATCGGCGAACAAATTGCCAAGGCTCTAGATCGCAAGGTGTTCTTGCCTTCGGGTGGTTCGCTGGTAATCGACCGAACCGAAGCCATGACCGTGGTTGATGTGAACACCGGAAAGTTTGTTGGTTCGGGTGGAAACCTCGAAGAGACCGTCACCAAGAACAACCTCGAGGCAGCCGAAGAAATCGTTCGCCAGTTGCGTTTGCGTGACATCGGCGGAATCATCGTGGTTGACTTCATCGACATGGTGCTCGAATCAAACCGTGACCTAGTGCTTCGCCGTCTGATGGAATGCCTCTCGCGCGACCGCACCAAGCACCAGGTCGCCGAAGTTACCTCACTGGGTCTAGTTCAGATGACTCGAAAGAAGCTCGGTTTAGGACTACTCGAAACGTTCAGCGAAAATTGTGAAGTTTGCGCTGGCCGCGGCATCATCGTGAACAACGAACCACACATGCGAGCCAAGTCGTCGCACGAACAGCACTCACAGCCGAAGTCTGAAAACACGATCAGGCGCGGAAAGAACCAGAAGAAGCCTGAAGTGGCCAAGGTGGTAACACCTGAGCGTGCAATGGAAATCAATAACGTGGTCGCCCAGATCGCCGCATCCACTTTGAATAATCAAGACAATGCGTCAGAAAAAGCTTCTGTATCGGCAGCCAAAGCTGCTGAAAACTCATCCGAGACCGTTCTAGATTCGGTTTTAGGTGCGCTTCCGGAGCCGGCAGCACCGGGTCAGGGTCGCAAAAAGTCTCGACGGGTAACCACCGAGATGCTGAGCGGCGAAAATTCATCAGAAAACGCAGGCTAATTGGTTTGACCTTCGGGGCAGAAGCAAGGTAAACTCAATCCTTGTTGCTCGCCTTGATGGCTGAGCCCATTCAAGTCTTAATGAACAAAGGGTAGATCTGTGGTTTACGCAGTAGTCCGCGCAGGCGGTCGCCAAGAGAAAGTGTCGGTCGGCACAATCGTTACGCTCGACCGCATTGCCGGCGACGCTAACGGCAAAATTCAGCTCCCAGCCGTATTGCTGGTTGACGGTGACAAAGTCACCACCGACGCCAAGGCTCTAGCCAAGGTTCAGGTAACCGCCGAGATCCTCGGCGACCTTCGCGGTCCTAAGATCGTGATCCAGAAGTACAAGAACAAGACCGGTTACAAGAAGCGTCAGGGTCACAGACAAGACCTAACCCGCGTCAAGGTCACCGAGATCAAGTAAAGGACTGACGAAAAATGGCATCCAAAAAAGGTGTTAGCTCCACTAGAAACGGCCGCGACTCAAACGCACAGCGCCTAGGCGTAAAGCGTTACGCAGGTCAGGTCGTAAACGCTGGTGAAATTATCGTTCGTCAGCGTGGAACTCACTTCCACCCCGGCGCAAACGTTGGCAAAGGCAAAGACGACACTCTGTTCGCACTTGCTGCCGGCGTTGTTGCCTTTGGTACCAAGGGTGGCCGTCGCGTTGTCAACATCGTAGAGGCAGCCTAGAGCGTCAAAAGTTTATGCGGAAGGCGAGCCTAGCGGCTCGCCTTCTGTTGTTTCATCACTACTAAATCGGAGGTCATCATGGTCACATTTGTTGATCAAGTGACACTTCACGTTCGCGCGGGCGACGGAGGAGACGGTTGTGTCTCTGTGCACCGCGAAAAATTCAAACCACTAGGTGGCCCAGATGGCGCCGACGGTGGCAAGGGTGGTTCAATCAGCCTGATTGCAGACCCTTCGGTAACCACCCTTCTCGATTATCACTTCCGCCCTCATCGTGCCGGTGGCGACGGTGGCGACGGTGCCGGTGACTACAGAAACGGTCACCACGGTGAAGACCTAGTGCTTCCGGTGCCGGTTGGAACAGTAGTGAAGGATGCTCGCGGAAAGTTCATCGCCGATCTCGACGAGCCCGGTCTAGAGCTAGTCATCGGTGAAGGTGGCCAAGGAGGCCTTGGAAACGCCGCTCTTGCGTCAACCAAACGTAAGGCACCTGGTTTTGCACTGCTAGGCGTGCCAGGATGGCGCGGCGAGATAATTCTCGAGCTCAAGACCGTTGCCGACGTTGCTTTGGTCGGCTACCCAAGCGCGGGAAAATCGAGCCTTATCGCCGCTATGTCGGCCGCTCGTCCAAAAATTGCCGATTATCCGTTCACCACTCTTCACCCAAACCTCGGCGTGGTTCAGGGTGGCGACACCACCTACACAATCGCTGACGTACCAGGACTAATCGAAGGCGCATCAAAGGGTAAGGGGCTTGGCCTCGAGTTCTTGCGTCACGTTGAACGCTGTGCTGCGCTTCTGCATGTGCTCGACTGCGCAACGCTTGAGACCGATCGAAACCCGATCAGCGACTTAGAAATCATTTTGAACGAGCTAAAGGCCTATGAGGTACCTGAAGGTCAGGTACCACTTCTTGAGCGCCCACAGTTGATCGCATTGAACAAGTGCGACCTTCCTGATGGTCAAGAGATGGCCTCATTCGTTCGACCAGAGCTCGAAGCCCGCGGCTACAAAGTTTTCGAAGTGTCCGCGGCTTCACGTGCTGGCCTTCGTGAGCTCAACTTTGCGCTTGCCGCCTTGGTCGAGGATGCTCGTGATGCAAAGGCCGCCGAACCAGTGAAGCAACGAATCACTCTGATGCAGCAAAAGCGAGACGAGGGTAAGTACTCGATTCATCGTGAGATGTGGGGCGACGATGAAGTTTTCAGAATCATCGGCGCGAAACCAGAGCGTTGGGTTGCTCAAACTCAGTTCTCGAACGAAGAGGCAGTTGGCTACCTAGCCGACCGTTTGGCCAAGCTAGGTATCGAAGACGAACTTTTCAAAGCTGGCGCTGTAGCCGGCTCTACCGTTGTTATCGGTCCAGGCGCTGGCGTGCTCTTCGACTGGGAGCCAACCATTTCGAGCGCTGCAGAACTCATTGCCGGTCCGCGAGGTACCGATGCCCGTTTCGATCTCAGAGAACGTCGCACCACCACACAGCGACGTGAAGAATACAAAGCGCGCATGGACGCCAAGACAGCAGCGCGTGCCGAGCTTGAACGCGAGGGTAAGTCAGGCATTTGGAATGCTGCCGATAACCTTGATAATGACGAAGTTCGAGAAGACGACAAAGAGAGCTAATCGTGGCCGTGCATGACCGAAGCGAGATTTTGACCGCAAAAAGAATTGTGGTCAAGGTTGGTTCGTCTTCGATTAGCGGCGAAAACGCCGGGCAGCTCGGCACTCTGGTGGCCACTCTAGCTAAGGTTCACGGTCGTGGCACTCAGGTTGTTTTGGTTTCGTCTGGCGCAATCGCCACCGGCATGCCACTTCTGCACATGGATGCCAAACCTGCTGATTTGCCAACCTCTCAAGCCCTCGCCGCTGTTGGCCAAAGCCGACTCATCACTCGTTACCAACAGGTTCTCGAGCAGTTTGGCATCATTGCCGGTCAAGTTCTTCTGACCGCTGACGACCTAGAGGGCATCCTCACCAGAGCCAATGCAAAAAATGCCATGAACCGCTTGCTCGAACTCGGCGTTCTTCCAATCGTGAACGAGAACGACACCGTAGCTACTGCCGAGATCCGCTTTGGTGACAACGACCGTTTGGCAGCTTTGGTAGCAGAACTGCTGCAAGCCGACATCCTAGTTTTATTGAGCGACGTGGATGCTCTCTACACCGCACCGCCAACCGAACCAGGCGCAACCCGCGTCGTGACAGTCGCGGCTAACGATGACCTTGAAAACGTGAAAATCGGCGGTAGTAGCTCTACCGTTGGAACAGGTGGAGCAGAGACCAAGGTTTCGGCAGCCAAACTTGCCAACGCCTCGGGTATTCCTGTGCTGCTTACCAGCACGGCTAATGTTTCGGTTGCCCTCGAAGGGCAAGACGTTGGTACTTGGTTTGAACCGGTTAGGGCAGGGGAGTAATGAGCGCTTTAGACAAGATTCGTCTAGCCAAGCAGGCTTCTGGTGCGCTGGCTCAGGCCAACACGCTACAGAAAAACGCTGCACTCGAAGCCATCGCCGTCGCACTCGAGGCCAACACCGCCGCGATTATCGAAGCAAACAATCTAGACATCGAGGCGGGGGTTGCCAGTGGGCTCTCAGTGGGCCTGCAAGACCGCCTGACACTCAACGAACAGCGGATCAGTGCTCTTGCGCAGGCCGTTCGTTCCATCGCCACACTGCCCGACCCAATCGGTAACGTTGCCAAGGGTATGACGCTCCCAAACGGCCTAAAACTCACTCAGGTTGCCGTGCCATTCGGGGTAGTTGGCGCAATCTACGAAGCCAGACCGAACGTCACCATCGACATTGCCGCCTTGGCCCTAAAGGCTGGCAACGCAAGCGTGCTTAGAGGCGGTTCGGCTGCTGAGAACACCAACCTCTTGCTGGTCAAGATTCTTCAGCAGGCCATCGGCTCGGTTGGATTGCCTTCTGACAGCGTTCAAACCGTAGATGACTTTGGCAGGGCCGGCGCGGTTGAGATGATGCAGGCGCGTGGCTTGGTTGACGTGCTGATTCCTCGAGGCAGCGCAAGCCTAATCAAGGCCGTCGTCGAAGAGTCAAAAGTGCCAGTAATCGAAACCGGTGATGGCGTCGTTCACATTTTCATTGATGAATCGGCACGTCTCGACTGGTCGGTTGAGATTGTTCACAACTCAAAGGTTCAGCGTCCTTCTGTCTGCAATGCCCTCGAAACGCTTTTGATTCATGAAGCAGCTTTCGATCGCATTACCAAAGCCATTTTCGACAAACTGAGCGCTTCGGGTGTCACCATCCACGGAGACGAGCGTGTCTGCGCTGCTTGGCCCGACGCTATTGCCGCGACAGAGGCTGATTGGTCGGCCGAGTATTACTCGCTAGACCTAGCCGTTCGGGTTGTTGCTGACCTAGATGAAGCGCTAAGCCACATTGCAAAGTATTCGACCCACCACACCGAATCGATCATTACCGAAGAAGTTGCAAACGCTGAGCGTTTCTTGGCGGAGGTCGATTCAGCCGTGGTCATGGTCAACGCAGCAACCCGCTTTACCGACGGCGGAGAATTTGGATTTGGTGCCGAAGTGGGCATCTCTACACAAAAACTTCACGCTCGCGGACCAATGGGGCTCGCCGAGCTGACCAGCACCAAGTGGCTGGTTCGTGGCTCTGGCCAGACCCGTGTCTAGGCTATTCTTGAACAGTTGTAAGGAGAACAATGTCTTTCTTGGCTAACGCGACCGAAGAGCACGGCGAGCACGCTGTAACGCTGCTCGACACAATGCCATATTTTTTGGTGGCGATGGGTGTCTTTCTACTTTTGGCATGGGTGACCTGGTCATACCGTGATGTGGCAAACCGTCACGACCACAAGAGCAAAGACTCTAAGGGACACCACTAAACCGCATTCGCGGAGCATTCATGACCAAGGTGCGTTTGGGAGTGATGGGTGGAACGTTCGACCCTATTCACAATGGGCACCTCGTGGCAGCATCCGAGGCGGCAGCGGCTTTCAATCTCTCTGAAGTCATCTTCGTGCCGACCGGTGAACCTTGGCAGAAATCTCGCAAGGTAACCAAATCTGAAGACCGCTATTTGATGACTGTGGTTGCCACTGCATCAAACCCACGATTCAAGGTGAGCCGAGTCGACATAGATCGCGCTGGCCCAACCTACACAATCGACACTTTGCTAGAGATACACGCACTTCACCCAGACGCTGATCTCTACTTCATAACCGGTGCCGACGCCATCGCTCAAATTCTTTCTTGGCGCGACGTTGATAAAATCTGGGGCCTAGCCCACTTTGTTGCGGTGAGCCGACCAGGTCACCAAATGAAGCTGCCCGAGCATCCAGAGGGTGCTATTTCTGTTCTTGAGATTCCCGCTTTGGCCATCTCGAGCACCGACATTAGGCAACGGGTTAGTGCCGCCAAGCCGGTTTGGTATCTCGTGCCAGATGGCGTGGTGCAGTACATCGCCAAGCACCAGCTCTATGTGGGGGAGAACCATGGCTAACGAAGTCGTTCCATACCCCTCGTACTCGCAAAAAGCGGCCTACCCGGTTTCGCACAAATCTCCCGCCGCAGTGGTCGAGGTTGAGGCTGAGGCAGTTACGCCTGAAGAGCAGACTCCCAAATTCTTTCCGCTCGTTCCCGTCGGTTCTGCCGCAGTGACAGACACGGATGCTCCGACCGAGGACCAGACTCAAGCCGAACCAGAACAGCTCGCCGAGGAATTGCCTGAGGCGATAGTTGAGCTGGAGGTAGAGGTTGGGCAGGATTCAGAGGTCGAGCCTGAGCCTGTGGTCGAGCCTGAGCTTGTGGTCGAGCCTGAGCTTGTGGCCGAGCCTGAGCCGGTCGCAGAACTATCACCCTTCCAGATTTCGGGATCGCTCGTTCTTGAGCCGCAAACCAACTCGATTGTGATCACTCAGGTTCCAGATGCTCTTTTGGCTGGCTCGATTGTGACCGAAACCGGAGAGATTCTTACCACTGGAGCGATTGACATCATTACTCCTCCGGCTACCGGTGAGATTGAGATCATTCCGGATTCTCCCGACGCCGACTCTGCCGATGCCATTGATTCGGCAACCGAGTACGTTTCTTCGGTTGCACCGATCAGGTCTTCTGGGGTTATGAACTCTAAGGCAAAGATCGGCGTGCTTCCTGGCAAGCTGCGAAAGTCGATGGAGCATGTGGTTCTAGCAACCACTCTTGCGGTATCGATTATCACCATCTCTTCACTTTTGGCACTTGCCTACATGTTCGGCATCTTACGATAGATGTAATGACTGCAACTAAACAGGCCGTGGCCGCCACTCAAATCGCCGCAAATGCTGCTCTAGATAAACTCGCTGAAAATGTCGTCGCTCTCGACGTCAGCAACAACTTAGCCCTCACCGATGTTTTTCTTCTGGTGAGTGGGCGCAGTGAGCGCCAAGTAGCCGCAATCTCAGACTCGGTTGAAGAGAAAATGCTCGAAGCGGGCTACAAGACTCTTAGGCGAGAAGGCAAAACTCTCGCTCGTTGGATTCTGCTCGACTTCGGAGACGTCATCGTTCATGTGATGCACGAAGAAGACCGAGTCTTCTATTCTCTAGAGCGCCTCTGGAACGACAGCCCTATCGTAAAGTTAGACGCTGCAACGGCTGCAAAACTGTAGTAATCTAAACAAGTTGTCATCCTGGCAACTCGGGCCTGTGGCGCAGCTGGTAGCGCACCTGCATGGCATGCAGGGGGTCAGGGGTTCAAATCCCCTCAGGTCCACAAATGAAAAAGGAACTCCTCACGGAGTTCCTTTTTTTGTTTAAACGAGCCAATTCAGCCACCTTGGTCGATCATGAATGAAGCCAAAAAACCAACGGGTTCTGGCAAGCGCGGCATCAAACCTATACTGCTCTTATGACCACAAGCTATCGCGGCTACACCTTTGAACAAGTCGCTAAGACCATTGACCACTCGGTTCTAAAGCCAGACGCAACCAAGAACGACATCATCGCCGCTTGCTCGTTGGCCGCCAAGTATCACGTCGCCACCGTCTGCATTAGGCCCATGGATGTTGCCCTCGCGGCATCCCTCCTGGCCAACACCGACGTTGGCGTGGCTACCGTAATCGGTTTTCCGCATGGCACCACCACCACCGCAACCAAGGTTTTTGAAGCCGTTGAAGCTATTCGAAACGGTGCAACCGAACTAGACATGGTGCTCAACGTTTCGGCGTTAATCTCTGGCGATTACCAGTTGGTTGAGGAGGACATCCGCGCTGTTGTTTTAGCGGCTAAAGGACAACTCGAAACCGCCAGCATCAAGGTGATTTTTGAAACTGCGTTGCTCACCCCAGAGTTGATCGTGAAGGCATGTGAGCTTTCTGAAAAGGCACGCGCCGACTATGTGAAAACTTCGACCGGATTCGCAAGCGAAGGCGCCACTATCGAAAACGTGCGTCTGATGAAAGCGACCGTGGGAGACCGCATGAAGGTCAAGTCTTCGGGCGGAGTGCGCACGTTGGATCAACTCATCGACTTCATGAACGAAGGGGTTACTCGTTCGGGTTGCTCGGCAACCGAGGCCGTGCTCTCGGAGTTTTTGGCGAACGCTCGCTAGCTCCAAGCGCGTTATCGCGTCTGGCTGTTCTTCACAGCGGTTTTTCAGGTTCTTGCTTAGACTAAAAACTATGAGTAACTCACACAACCCAGTATTCAACCGCGTGCTTAAGGCGCCGACCGTAAACCAAGAGGCCGTTGACGCTCAGTTTGAGCAAATCACCAGTGGCAACAAGATGACCTTTGAAGGCACCTCGGTAAAAATCGCAGGTCTTTTCATCGTTCTTTTGGCAGCTGCTGGAGCAACTTGGCTTTTCGCTCCTATCGAAACTCAAATCGCTCTGCTGCTTCCGGCAGCGTTGGTCGGTTTCGGTCTAGCCCTTTGGCTTACCTTTAGCCGCAAAATCAACCCGGTTGGCGTTGTCGTCTATGCCGCAGTTGAGGGCGTTTTCTTGGGTGGACTCTCGAGCCTGTTCGAGCAAATGTACCCAGGCATCGTCTACACCGCAGTGATGGCTACTTTGGTCACCGCTGGTGGAATGTTTGCCGCTTACTACTTTGGGCTAATCAAGGTGGATGCTCGCTTCACCCGCATCATGTTCGCATCGCTCATCGGCTATGGCCTTTTCGCTCTGGTTAACTTCGGTTTCTCGATGTTCACCGGTGGTTCGATGAATGCATACGGAACCGAATGGGGCTGGGCGATTGCTCTAGTTGGTGTCGGTCTTGCAGCATTCACTTTGAACCTTGACTTCGAAGACATCAAGCAGGGCGTGGCTAAAGGCCTACCAGCCGAATACGAGTGGCGTGCGGCCTTTGGTCTTACCGTGACTCTGATCTGGCTTTACGTCGAGATTCTTCGACTACTTTCGATTCTGCGCCGCGACTAATCCTCGCTGCAGTTTGGTCAAGAGGCATCCGCGAAGGCGGGTGCCTCTTTGCTTTGCTGCTGCGATTGCCAGTTGGCCCAGAGTGCTTTTAGATCCCACGCGTTTTCTGCCATGAGTGACACCCCGCGAACTCCGGTTCGACGGGTTTTCGCCGAGATCAGCAGCAACTTGGTGTTGAAGAGAGTCGAAGCGCAGCGCTGCTGGGCTTCGTCGAAGAACGTTGAGTCAGAGCATCCGTGCCCGTCGTCGAGGGTGATGAACACCACTCGTTTGCCCGAGCGCATCGGTGGAGTTTGGGTGGCCACTCGCACCCCGGCCACCAACACCTCGGTCTTGCTGCGCAGGTGAACCAACTCGTCTGAACGGGTGACTCCCATTGCGTCTAGCATCGGTCGGTATTTATCGAGGATGTGCCCCGAGATGTCCATCTTGAGAATGGCTAACTCGGCCGCCACGCGATCTTCTGTAGATATTTCGGCGTTTCCGGTAGGCATTCGTTCGGTGACGGTGAAATCGAGCATCGGCTGGTTTGGGTCGAGGGTTGGGCGCTTGACCACCGAGTTGAGCTCGCGAACTCGCATGACTATGTCGCCACGGGTGTGGCTATCGACATTGGCCAGTTGGTCTAGCGCGCCAATGGTGGCTAAACGCTCTAGGGTTCGACGGCTTGGCTTGGCTCGCAGGTAGAAATCGGCTACGTCGGTGTAGGGCTGATGCTCTATGACGCGCTTTATCTCTGCCTCACTAACTCCCTGAATTTCGGTCAGCGCCATTCGAATGCCGAACGCTGGCTCATTCGGGTCTGTGGTTACCCGAGGTGCCGGTTGCACCAGGTATTCGTCGGTTGATTGATTCACATCGAGCGGAAGTAGGCGAACACCCAAACGCCTGGCTTCGGCGAGTAGCAAACGTCTCGGATACATTCCCGGGTCGTGGGTGAACAGTCCGGCCATGAACTCGGTGGGGTAGTGAGTTTTGAGCCAGGCGCTTTGGTAGGTGGGCATCGCGAATGCTGCTCCGTGAGCTTTGCAGAAGCCGAACGATCCAAACCCCTCGAGCGTCGCCCAAACCTTGTCGATGGTTTCTTGGGTGTAGCCCTTCTCTCTGGCCTTTTGTTTGAAGAACGTTGCTACCTGCGGCGCAAGCCTAGGGTTTTCGAGGTTTCTTCTGAACTCATCGGCCTTGGCCAAACCGCATCCGGTCATCACATTGAAAATGCGCAACACGTGCTCGTGAAAAATCACCACTCCGTATGTCTCTCGAAGAATGGGCTCGAGATCTGGGTGTAGGTATTCGGGAGTAGCGAACCCGTGTCGGCCATCTAGGTATGGCGCAATCATGTTGCCCTTCATCGGGCCCGGTCGAAACAGCGAGATTTGAATGGTCAGGTCGTTGAACTCGGTGGGCTGATGTTTGCCGGTTAGTTCGCGTTGGCCGGGGCTTTCGATTTGAAAAATGCCCAAGGTGTTGGTGGTTCGAATCTGCTTGAAGGTTTCTGCGTCGTCCCGGGGTATCTCGTCTAGTTCGAGTTTTTCTCCTTTCACTCGCTCGAGTTCTCGAACCGCATAGGCCATCGCGCTCTGCATGCGAACACCCAGAACGTCGAGTTTCAGAAAGCCCATGGGGTCCATGTCGTCTTTGTCGAACTGACTCATCGGCAGCCCCATGCCGCTGGTTTCTACCGGGGTCAGATTGAGTAGCGTTGCGTCGCCTAGAATCACACCGCACGGATGCATCGAGATATGTCTAGGCAATCGATCGAGCCGCTCGGTGATATCGACCAGCAGGTTCATTTGGCGGTCGCTTTCGACCGATTGGGCGAGTGCGGCCAGTTCGGGTTTGGTCCCCAGCGCGTTTCTGAAAGTTCTTGCACTAAACCGCCACATGTTTTTGGCGATGTCATCGATTTGGTCTTCGTCTAAGCCGAGAGCCAGCCCTGAGTCTCGCATAGCCCCTCGGCCGCGATAGGTGCTTTGCATCGAGAGCAAGGTCACTCTGTTGCTGCCGTAGCGTTTGAAAATCTCTCGATAAATGTCGTGCCGCCTGGCCGATTCAACATCGATGTCGATATCTGGCAGGCTGCTGCGCTCGGTGCTCAAGAATCGCTCAAAAAGCAGCTCGTGCTCTATCGGGTCAACCCCGCTGATGCCCAGCAGGTAGTTGGTAAGCGAGCCAGCACCCGAACCTCGCGCCGCAATTCGTATCTTCATGTCGCGAATCATTTGGGTCACGTCGGCAACGGTGAGAAAGTAAGTGGCAAATCCGAGGCGGTTGATGGTGATCAGTTCTTGGCTTAGTCGGTGTCGAATCGAAGCAAGCTGATTATCGGATGCACGTGGGTAACGCCACTCAATCGCACCGTTTGCCTTTTGCCAAAGCACTTCGAAAGGGTTGCCATCGATTCCGAGGGTGCTCTTCTCTGGGGTTTTTGGCTTGCCCCAGCCGCAATCGTTCGGTGGGTTTAGGCGAGCATGGTCGGCCAGTGTCATCGTGGTTTCGATCAGGCTCTTGGCGCGTGCCTGATCTTGGGTTATTTCGATTGCCAGCGCTCGCATTTTGCTGGCCGGTTTGAGCCAGGCTTGGGCGTTGGGTTGCGGTGTAAACATTCCGAGCGGTTCGAGATGCCTAGCAGCGTCGAGCACATCGGCTGTAAGGGCGTCGTCTGGTTCGAGATAGCGAACGGCGTTGGTGAGAACCGTGGGGATTCCCATCGAATCGGCCAGCTGTAGCAATCGGTTCGCCTGCAGGTTGCAAAACGGTGAACCCGGTTCGGTGAGGTGGCTGGTGATTTCTACGACAAGAGCCCGAGTTGAGATGAAAGCTTTTCGCCAGTTCTTGAGGCGTTCGGCTGTGAGCGTGCGATCGCCGGCTAGGGCAGCTTCGCCCACATCGCTGTTGTTGCCGACTAACACGCTGACCAAAGCGACTCCATCACGCACAGCTAATCGAGCAAGCTCGCTCCGCTTGATTGCCGGGTTTTGTTGCTTACGCGTTTTCTGATGAGCGGTTGAGACTATGGCGCAGAGCGCAGACCAACCCAAGCCGCCATCGTGACCGTGTGCGAGCACCACCACACGGCCGAGCGACATACCGGCGTCATCGACCGCTTCAAGATCAACGCCAACTATCGGCGAAATGCCCATCTTGAGACACGCGCCAATGTGCTTCACCGCGCCGTAAAGACCATCTCGGTCGGTAATCGCCAGGGCGCTCTCACCTCTCGAAGCGGCGGCCTCGACCATGATTTCGGGGCGTGTGACCCCGTAGTGCCCCGAAAACGCTGAAGCCACATGCAGGTGAATGAATTCACTCATGATCGCTCAACCAGCCCCTCTTTGCGCTCTATTCGAAAACTCGCACCAGCCGCCAAATGCCGTCTGAGGTGTTGTGAATTAGTTCGAACTGGCTCTTTGCTTTGGTCACCCCAGAAGCTAAGAGTCGCCACATTTCTACTTCGAGCACTCCGGCACCGATGCCGCGCTGAACCCTGGCCGCTTCGTTCCACCATTCACGCCGAGCAAACCAGCGAATCGGGGGAGCAGAAACAAGAAAACTCTCGTTACGCCAAGAAAAACCAATCGGCTGACCATTTTTGTCGACTGCTACGGTGACGATCTCGTCTACCCTGAGCATTTTGAAACCTCTTTCTATTCGAAAATCTGTTCGAATAACAAGAGTGTATGAACCCCCTCGGACATATCAAATTGACTACGGCGTGTCGGCCTGAAATGGGCGATTAAAGTGCAGAAATCAGGCTTGGCTCGTTTACTCGAACCTTGCCGACCTCGCTTGAAACCTTGTGGAAAAGTGCCTCGGCGGCTACTTCGTCAGAACCGGCGGCAATCGCATCCAAGAGGTCTTGATCGCCTTCAATGTGCGGGTCGATCCATGCTTCGAAGGTTTCAGGGGTGAGCAAAAGCGGGTTTCGGTCGTGAATGTGCGAAAGCTCAGGCGCGCTGTCTTTGGTTAGCGTAGTGGCCGAAAGTAGCCACCTGGTCGGGTCATTGGCCGCCTTAGACGGGTCTAGCCACCACTCGTATAGCCCGGCGAGAGCAAAAACCCCGTCGTCGCCCGCGTGAATGTAAAAAGGCTGCTTCGAGCCATCGGCCAGCACCTGCCATTCGTAGTAGCCCGAAGCAGGAATCACGCAGCGCCGGCGCACCACCGATTCTTTGAACGATGGCTTCTCGAGAATCGTCTCGATGCGACCGTTGATCAGGGGAGCACCGTCGATCGCCTTTGCCCAACGCGGCACCAGCCCCCACCTAGCGGCATGAAATTCGCGGTTGAGCTCGCCAACCGGCGCCCCGGCCTCGTCTTTCTCAAAAGAACGGTCAACCAAGATGGCGATGTTCTGGGTCGGGGCAACGTTGTATGAAATGCCAGGCATCTCGCCAACAACCTCGTCTGCCTCAAAAATCGTGAGCAGTTCGCCAACCGTTCTGGCAACTACGAAACGTCCGCACATAAAGACTCCCGAATCAGTCGATGCTCGCGCTGAGCAATCTCAAGCGCTTTCTAAAGGTTTCGGCATGCACGGGTGCTGCGGGGCCGCTCGGTAGAGCATCCCAGCCGGTAACCACACGGATGCCCTGCAAAGAGCTCAGCACCCAAATCTCTAACCCGTCCAGGTCGGCTGGTTTTGCCAATTCGGTTTGCGTGGCGTAGCCGGCTTGGCTCGCCAGTGCAAAAACTTCGTTTCTGGTGATCGACTCAAGCCAGGGCACCTCATCGCCAGGGGCGCACAGCACATCGCCGCGCCACCAAACCAGAGACGAGAGCGCGCACTCGCTAATGAACCCCTCAGAGGTCAGCAAAACGGCCTCATCAGCCCCGTGCAGGTTGGCACGGCGGCGCAGTTGCTGACCAAGGCTGAGGTCTGGGCCTTTGATTGTTGGCCTGACTCTTGGGTCGGGTTCGTCGAGGGTCCAGAGCGTAACCGTTGGTGTTGTTTCTGGTGCGCTTCGAAGCCTAAGTCTGAGATGGCTGTCGGTGTTTTCGTCTACGTGATACTCGATTCGGGGAAACCATCGACCGGTTCGGGGTAAGAGTTTTCGAACCTGCTCTAGAAAGTCATCTAGCAAGTAGGCGTGATCTGGGGCGACCTGATCAATTGCTTTTCTGAACCGAGCCTCGTGATCGGCAAGGCTTCTAACTCGACCTTCGTCAACCAACCATGAGTCGGCGGCGGCCAAACTGACGTCTGGGTTATCGTCTACCTCGATCAAAACGAGTTGACCGTTTCGATAGCAGTAGAAATCAGCGTCCAGCTGCATCGGTCACCTCCCGTTTCGCGCTTAGTGTCTAATCTATAAGTTGTTGGCGGTCGCAAAATGCACCGAGGTCAAGACGAGGAACGATGAAGCTCTATACGCACGTGCTAGAGGGATGGGTGCATCCCTCAGATGTGTTTATCGCGCTTCACGGCGGCGACTCAAACGCCTTTTGGTTAGACCGAGAATTCAACCTTGACAACCGCTTTTCGGTAATCGGTGGCGCTTCAGAGTTGCACACCGAACTGGAAAGAACCGAGCTGGCGGCGGTTCTGAGTGGCTTGGAGTTTGAGGACCATGCTGCGCTTCCGTTTGATTTTCGCCCCGGCTTGGTTGGCGTGCTCGGCTACGAAAGTGACCAAGATGCGTGGATGCTCGTTGACCGCGCTCTGGTGTTCGATCACGATCGTCGACACATCCATTTCATTGGGGCTTTCGACGATGACGCCGAGTTCGAGCACTTTCTAAACGCGGCTCTGCTTCGATTGGCCCTGGTTGGCGGGGAGCAGGCGGCCTATCGACTTCGACACACCGGTGGTCGTTCGACCAACAGCACGCTCAGACATTCGGCAGGTACTTATCTGGCTCTGATCGAGCGGGCTCAGCACTTCATCAGCCTCGGCGATGTTTATCAGCTGTGTCTAACCAACCAGATTTCGATTGACACCACACTCGATCCTTTACTCACCTATCTGCGGCTCAGGGAGCACAACCCTGCGCCTTACGCGGCATTCTTGCGTCTCGGTTCGCGGTCGGTTGTTTGCGCTTCACCAGAGCAGTTCTTGCTCGCTCACGTTGATGGCACGGTTTCGACCAAGCCGATCAAGGGCACCAGGCCAAGAGGTTCGAGCGATGCCGAAGACCGCGCTATTGCTTTTGACCTGCGCGCCGATCAAAAAGAGCGCGCCGAGAACCTGATGATTGTCGACCTGATGAGAAATGACCTTGGTCGGGTTTGCGAAGTTGGCTCGGTGGACGTGCCGAAGTTGTTTGAAATCGAAACCTACGCAACCGTGCATCAGCTGGTAAGCACCGTGGTCGGTAAGCTGCTTCCCGAAGCATCCGTGTTCGATGCCGTTGAATCGGCTTTTCCGGGTGGCTCGATGACGGGTGCTCCAAAATTGCGCGCCATCGAGATTATTGGTGAGCTCGAAGCAGGCCCGCGTGGGGTTTACAGCGGGGCAGTAGGTTTCATCGCAAGCAATGGGGCGGCGGAACTCGGAATGACCATTCGAACCATTGTTTTTGAAAACGGGCGCGCTACCATCGGCGTGGGTGGTGGTATCACCATCGACTCGGTGCCCGAAGCCGAGCTCGAAGAGACCAAATTGAAGGCAAAGGCGCTACTGCTTGCTCTCGGTGCCGAAGACCCTTGGCTGGTAACCTAGTAACCACGCCATTTCTAGGCGGGCATCACACGAAAAAGCGAGCAAATGCAAGAGCAAAACACGTCTGAAAACGAATACGACATCGTCGCTATTCAAGACAAATGGCTACCTATTTGGGATGACATCAAGCCATTCAACTCTGGCCTCGCCGACGACACCCGCCCGACCAAATACGTTCTCGACATGTTTCCTTACCCATCGGGCGATCTGCACATGGGGCATGCCGAGGCTTATGCACTTGGTGACGTCATCTCTCGCTACTGGGCGCAAAAGGGTTTCAACGTTCTTCACCCAATCGGCTGGGATGCCTTCGGCCTACCGGCAGAAAACGCGGCCATCAAGCGTGGCCTCGACCCACGCGGCTGGACCTACGAAAACATCGAGCAGCAAAAGTCTTCGATGCGTCGTTACGCCTGTTCTTTCGACTGGGACCGCGTGCTTCAAACCTGCGACCCGATTTATTACCGCTGGAACCAGTGGCTGTTTCTTGAGTTCTACAAGCGTGGCCTGGCCTACCGCAAGAACTCGAACGTCAACTGGTGCCCTTCATGCCAGACGGTTTTGGCGAACGAGCAGGTTGTTCAGGGCCTTTGCGAACGTTGCGACAGTGTAGTTACCAAGAAGGCTCTTACTCAGTGGTACTTCAAGGTCACCGAGTACGCCGACCGCCTGCTAGACGACCTAGACACCCTCGAGGGCAACTGGCCTTCAAAGGTGCTAACAATGCAGCGCAACTGGATCGGTCGCTCGCACGGTGCCGAAGTTGACTTCGAAATCGAAGGTCGCACCGAACCGGTTACCGTTTTCACCACTCGACCTGACACTCTGTTCGGTGCAACCTTTATGGTTGTCGCGCCAGACAGCGACTTGGCTGCCGAATTGGCTTCGGGTTCAACCCCAGAGGTTCGAATGGCTTTCCAGGCTTACCTAGACGACGTCAAAAAATCTAACGACATCGACCGACTTGCCACCGACCGTGAAAAGACCGGCGTTTTTCTAGACCGATTCGCGATCAACCCGGTCAACGGCGAGCGTCTGCCAATCTGGGCTGCCGACTACGTACTTTCTGACTACGGAACCGGCGCAATCATGGCTGTTCCGGCCCACGATGACCGTGACATGGCTTTCGCAGTCAAATTCGAATTGGATGTTCGCACCGTGGTCGACACCGGCGAAGACGACCCCTCGGTAACCAAGGTTGCCACCACATCCGAAGGCGTTTTGGTCAACTCGGGTGAATTCAACGGCCTGCCTAAGGCCGACGCCATCAAGGCCATTACCGAGTACCTCGAAATCTCGGGCAAAGCGAAGCTCGCTAAAAACTTCAGACTTCGCGACTGGTTGATTTCGCGCCAGCGTTACTGGGGCACTCCGATTCCAATCATCCACTGTGATGATTGTGGCGAGGTGCCTGTTCCGGCTGACCAGTTGCCAGTCGAACTTCCATCTGCTGCTGGGCTGGATCTCAAGCCAAAGGGTTCGTCTCCGCTAGGTGCTGCCGAAGATTGGGTCAATGTTGCTTGCCCTAAGTGTGGAGCCGCCGCGAAGCGTGATTCAGACACCATGGACACCTTCGTCGATTCATCCTGGTATTTCCTACGTTTCTTGTCGCCGAACAGCGAAGAAGTGCCTTTCCCTAAAGAAGAGGCGGCTCGCTGGGCACCGGTCGATCAGTATGTCGGCGGAGTAACCCACGCGATTTTGCACCTGCTTTACGCACGCTTTTTCACCAAGGCGCTGCACGACATGGGAATGATTAATTTCGAAGAGCCATTCACCAGATTGCTAAACCAGGGCATGGTTTTGATGAACGGTTCGGCTATGTCGAAATCACGCGGCAACCTAGTTGCACTTAGCGACCAGCTAGACGAGCACGGCGTTGACGCCATTCGTTTGACCATGGCTTTCGCTGGTCCACCAGAAGATGACATCGACTGGGCGGATGTTTCGCCATCAGGTTCGGCAAAATTCTTGGCCCGCGCCTGGAGAACCGCCAATGATGTTCGAAGCGAAGTTGGTGTTGATTTCGCAAAGGGTGATGCCACCCTGCGCAAGGCTACCCACTCGTTCCTTCGCGATTTTGGACCACTAATCGAAAACTTCAAATTCAACGTTGGCGTGGCCAAGGTTATGGAGTTGGTCAACGCGCTTCGCAAGACCATCGATGGAGCAGCTGGGCCAACCGACCCTGCCGTGCGTGAGGCCGCCGAGGTCGTTGCCAAAGCGCTATCGCTCTTCTCGCCTTACACCGCTGAAGACATGTGGAGCAAACTCGGTCATCAAGCGCCAGTGGCATTGGCCGGACTGCCTGAGGCAGATTTGTCACTCGTTGTTGAGAGTTCGATCGTTGCCGTGGTTCAGGTTGACGGCAAGGTTCGTGACAAGTTCGAGGTAGCCACCAACATCTCGGCAGACGCACTTCGTGAATTGGCTATGGGTTCAGACGCGGTCAAGCGCTCCATCGGTGATCGCGAGATCGCCGCAGTAATCGTTCGCGAACCAAAACTGGTCAACATCGCTACCAAGTAGTCGTTTTCCACAGTTATCCGACCCTTCGGTTTCGCGCCCGCCCGATGCCTTAGTTTCGCCATGTGAATCGAATTCGAGAGTTTCTATCGAAGGCTAAAGCTGGCGACAAAGCATCTCGCATCGCGCTAATCGCACCCGTAGTGGCTTTCGTTTTTGCACTCGGATGGTTCAACTCGGGTGTTCCTCCAACTCAAGTAGTCGAACCAACCCCATCGCTCTACGCCGATTCTGGTGAGCTGAACGAAACCGAAGTGTCAGTGAGTACAGACATTTTTGTGCATGTCACAGGGGCTGTGGCGAAACCAGGTGTCTACGCGACCGAAGTTGGTTCCCGCGTATTCGATATTGTCGCGATGGCCGGAGGATTCACCAAAAAGGCAGATCAGGCCAGTGTCAATCTCGCTCGTTTGGTTTCTGACGGCGAGCAGCTCTTGGTTTTTGAGCGAGCAACTTCATCGAACACGGCAACTGCGACATCGAACGCACCCACCGGTTCAATGGCCGGCACCTTGGTTAGTTTGAATCGTGCAACGCAAAGCGAACTCGAAGAATTACCGGGGGTAGGCCCGACTCTGGCCCAGCGAATCATCGATTGGCGAAGCGCAAACGGAGGTTTCAAATCTTTAGAAGACCTTCTTGAAGTAGGTGGCATCGGCGATAAGTTGTTCGCCGGCATTCAAGGCAAGGTAGCGCTGTGATTCCATTCGTGTGGGCAGGTGCGCTATCAATCGCATTGTTAGCTCAGAGCAT
>Ga0222712_10000518_pt1 | contig 50264 bp, 39 predicted proteins | sample C33_657DmetaG_FD_165043 | JGI IMG/M metagenome (GOLD analysis project Ga0222712, IMG submission 165043) | Estuarine water microbial communities from San Francisco Bay, California, United States - C33_657D | ecosystem: Environmental > Aquatic > Marine > Unclassified | place: USA: California... | reverse complement strand
TCCATTGGGGAGAACATTAAATTTATTTACAATCACATCCCACATCACACCACAATCCCTCCAGTAGTTGATTTCGTTTTTAGTTTTTTCTGATAAATTCACTTTATAACCAGAAAATCTAGCCAAGGGATTATTGGAAACTGTAAATAATTTAGTTAGTGAATTTGTACTATTACTTTTAGATGTAGCGGTGACAGAAACAGAATAGTTTCCCTCAGTTTTCAAATTAGGAATATTTACCTTTAATGTTGATTGATTTATAGTAGTATCAAGTTTATAAAGTTGTTGGGAAGTTTCTGTAAATGTCGTAGTTACCAAATAACGTACACCTCCACTTGGTACTTTGGAGGTAAGTGTAACTACAAGAGGTAAAGTATCTTTTACGTTATAAGTCTCAGTTTCAAGATTAGTTGAGAATGTGATTGATTCATCTTTAACCACCATCTCAGATTTAGAGCATGATATGTACAGAATTAATATTAAGATGATTAGGTATATTTTATTAAAATTCAACCCCATTGATTGTTGTTAGATGTGGCTTTTAAAATAAACAGTTAAAATGAAGTTTCAAAAATAAATTACGTTAAAATGCGTTACTTTGGGTAATTCACGTATTTTCAAGAGCGAGAATTCATCAGTAGTAACGTAATCTCCAAAATCCACTACAATGTTCCACTCAAAACACAAAAAAGGGATGAATCTCATTCCTTAAACCATTGAAAATCAACAAAGTGGTCCCGGCGGGAATCGAACCCACATCTAAAGTTTAGGAAACTTCTATTCTATCCGTTGAACTACGGGACCAATTATTTTATACTTCTATTCTATCTCCGCCCAAAACTGACAACTGACAACTGATAACTGTTAACTGACAACCGATAACCGACAACCATTACCTACCTCACCACACTGCCATTCTTCACGCCTGCAATAGGCGCTACAAAACTAAGATTTCCATCCAAACTTTCAGACATCAGTATCATTCCCTGCGATAAAATTCCTTTGATCTCTCTTGGCTCGAGGTTTATTAAGACAGAAACCTGCTTACCTATAATCTGCTCAGGCTCATAATATTCTGCAATACCTGAAACAATAGTCCGCTGATCCAATCCAGTATCAATCTTCAATTTCAGCAACTTTTTGGTTTTTGCAACTTTTTCGGCCTCCAGAATAGTCCCAATTCGGATATCCATTGCCGAAAACTGCTCAAAACTCACATTGGGCTTTGCCTCTTCAGATTTCATTGCAGCTTGTTCATTCACTATTTTACTATCCATTAATTTTTGAATTTGGGCGTCAATTTCGGAATCCTCAATCTTCTCAAATAACAAAGCCGATTCATTAAGTTGGTGTCCAAGTGGAAGTAAATTCAAGGTTCCAGCCTTATCCCAATCTTGAACCTCCAAATTGAGCATATTGAATAATTTTTCTGAGCTAAAGGGCAAAAAAGGCTGAGCAAGAATGGCAAGATTAGAAGCTATTTGTAATCCAATATTTAAAATAGTTTTAACCCGCTCTTCATCTGTTTTAATCAGCTTCCATGGTTCAGCATCGGCAAGATATTTATTGCCCAATCGTGCAAGATTCATAAATTCAGACAGCGCCTCTCTAAATCGATAATTTTCTATAGAGGCTGCTATTTTTGAAGGAAAGTCTTTCAACTCATCCATCACTTTAAGGTCAGAGTCCATAAAATCAGACCCCATCACCACTTGTCCGTCAAAATACTTATGCGATAATACCAAAACCCGATTCACAAAGTTGCCAAAAATGGCAACCAGCTCATTATTATTTCTTGCCTGAAAATCTTTCCAGGTAAAATCATTATCCTTAGTTTCTGGCGCCGTAGCAGTTAAAACATAGCGCAATACATCCTGCTTACCTGGAAAATCCTGAAGATATTCATGCAACCAAACAGCCCAATTTCTAGAAGTTGATATCTTATCCCCTTCCAGGTTCAAAAATTCATTTGCCGGTACATTATCTGCCAGGTGAAAAGATCCATGGGCCATTAACATAGCCGGAAATATGATACAGTGAAATACAATATTATCCTTGCCTATAAAATGAACCAGTTTTGTATCTTCTTCATACCAATATTTTTCCCAGTTATCTTTTGGTTTTAAGCTTTCATTCAGATAATAATCCGCTTTGTTTTCAGCACTTAAGTCTGGATTGCAAAGATCTTTAGTGCCGGATATATACCCAATGGGTGCATCAAACCAAACGTAAAGTACTTTTCCATCGGCACCTTGAACCGGAACATTAACACCCCAGTCAAGATCACGAGTCATTGCACGCGGATTTAAACCACCGCTAAGCCATGATTTACACTGGCCATACACATTTGGCTTCCAATCCTTATGTAAATCGATATAGGCCTCTATTTGTGGCTGCATGGTATCTAGGGGAAGGAACCAGTTTTTTGTTTTCTTCAGTACAGGCTTTGCACCTGAAAGCGTAGATCGCGGATTGATTAGTTCTGTTGGACTTAGAGAAGATCCGCATTTTTCGCACTGATCGCCATAAGCTTCTTCATTCCCGCATTTAGGACAGGTTCCAATAATATAACGGTCGGCTAAAAATTGACCGGCATGTTCATCAAAATACTGCTCAGTTTCTTCCTCATTGAAAACACCTTTGTCATACAATGTTTTAAAAAACCCAGAAGCTGTATCATGATGGGTTTGTGACGATGTTCTATGGTAAATATTAAAGGCAATACCAAAATCTTTAAACGAATCGCCAATAATCTTATGGTACTTATCTACAACTTCTTGCGGGCTTACTCCTTCATTCCTGGCCTTAAGTGTAATGGGAACTCCATGCTCATCAGAGCCACTTACAAAAATAACATCCTTAGCCCTTGATCTGAGAAATCTGACATAGATATCTGCAGGAATATAAACACCTGCTAAATGTCCAATATGTACCGGACCATTGGTGTAAGGGAGTGCTGCAGTAACTGTATATCTTTTGAATTTATCGTTTCCCAAAATTTTACTATTAAATAATTTTTTCTTTTGCAAAGATAACGGCTAATGTGCTAATTTGCTAATAGCTTAAAGAGACTATTTGTTTTAAAGCAATTTGTAAATTTATACTTTATAAAATATAGGAATAATCACGAATTATCCTACCATTTACTGGTTTATAACCTAATTATTAAAATCAATACATTGACAAATAATCAGAATAGTACGTATCATACGCCTCCATATTTAACCATTGGTGATACCGTAGCCATTACCTGTCCGGCCAAAAAACTAACCCGTGATATTTTAGATGCAGTTACACTTTTGGAATCATGGGGATTAAATGTTGTTTTGGGTGAAACCGTAAAGGCATCCTGGCACCAGTTTGCGGGTACCGATGAGCTCAGGGCATCTGATATGCAGCAATTTCTGGATGATCCTAACATTAAAGCAATTTTCGCGGCACGCGGTGGATATGGAACCATACGCATAATTGATCGTATAGATTTTTCAGTTTTCAAAAAGCACCCGAAATGGATCATTGGCTTTAGCGATATCACCGTACTGCATAGCCATATTCAGGCAGTGTACAAAACAGAAAGTATACACGGGCAAATGCCCCTGACAATACCTGATGGGTCAAGTGTTTCATTAGAAACTTTAAGAAAAGCCCTGTTTAATGAAGCCCTTGATTACAATTACACAAGCGCAGTCAAGAATAGATCAGGTGAAGCCAACGCTGTATTAATAGGCGGCAACTTAACACTCCTAGTGATGATGGCTGGTTCAGTTTCCGAACAAGACTACTCAGAGAAGATTCTCTTTCTGGAAGATGTTGGTGAATATCTCTATTCGCTCGACAGAATGATGTGGAACTTAAAAAGATCGGGTAAGCTGACTTATCTCAAAGGATTGATTGTGGGTTCGTTCTCAGAAATGAAAGATAATGATATTCCTTTCGGGCAAACTGCAGAACAGATCATCATGGAGCATGTTAAAGAATTTGATTTTCCTGTTTGTTTTAATTTCCCTGCCGGACATATCAATGATAACCGGGCTCTGATTTTTGGGCGGAAAGTTAATATACTTGTTGAGGAACAAAGTGTCAGCTTAACTTATCCAGAATCTCAATATTAAAATTTAAAATGAATCATACAAACAATTAATTATGGCTTTATTAGGATCACTTGGAAAATACCGGAATACCGGATTATTAATTACCAGAATTGGACTAGGCATACTATTTATGCTGCATGGATATCCAAAACTTTTGGGAGGACCTGAAAAATGGGAAGCAATTGGTGGAGCAATGAAATATGTAGGAATAGATTTCTTGCCGCTTGTTTGGGGACTATTTGCAGCTATTACAGAGACATTTGGAGGGTTTCTGATTCTTCTTGGGCTTGCGTTCAGACCCGTTTGTTTATTATTAACATTCACTATGGCCATTGCAACAAGTATGCATCTAAATAGCAACGAGGGTTTTATGAGTGCTTCTCAAGCTATAGAAATGGGTGTAGTTTTTTTAGGTCTTGCCTTTGTTGGACCAGGTGCTTATAGCGTCGATAAAAAATAACTTAATCAAAAATTAAAATTAGTATAAACAGAAAAAGCGGACAATGTCCGCTTTTTCTGTTTATAAGATTACGAGGTGGATTATCTCCAACCTGCGTTTGAAGTATTAATTCCATCAGCTAAAGCCACTGTTCCAAATGTGTAAAAAGGAACAACCAAGCCCATAGTTTGCTGGGTTTTTGCTGGAATAGGGAAATGTAAAGGAGTACCTTTTTGTAAAAGATCTCTTTTTCTCATTTCAAAAAATTGTATACCCATACCAGTAGTAAACATCTCAACATTACGCTCATGATGAATAGCCTGAATAACATCAGCAGAAACTGCCGCTACATCAGCCATTTGACCACGAGTTTTACGTGTACTTGCATTGATGATAGTTGCTGCACCAGCCAAGTCAGCTGTATACGCTCTGGCTTCAGCCTTGAGCATATCATTTTCTGCCTTCATGATCTGTGGTTTTGGACCAATAGCAGTAACATACATTTCATCATATCTCTTGTTTCTGTATGGAGAATAATGATAAAAACCTCTTGCCGCCTGGAACCACTGAGAAGCAACATATTCGTAATCAGTTACTAAGCGCTGATCTATCGGAGCAGTTGATTCTTTTGGATAAGGGAAAGTAGCAACATCAGTCCAATGTTTTGGCATTGTTGGGTCCATCATGTTCACAACATAATTGTCAGTAACACCCCATCCCTGATAAACTAGATAATCACCAGCTTCATCATACCATTTAGCGTAACCATCCTGCATTACAATAAAATCAGAAGTAAGTCCACCATCAGCATAAGTTTTCACTTTTGCCCAGTTAACCGCTGCTAATTGAGTTTTGTTACGTGGAGAATAAGCCAATATTCTAGCTGCATAGGTATTGATAAGTTTCTTAAACTCAACATTTGAGTAATCCTTATCAGCACCCATCCATCCCTTTGGAATAGTGAATGTATTTGCAGTAGATAAAGCTGCCGCTTCATCAAGATAAATCAATGCAGATTCTGCAACTTTAGTGAAAGCAGATGCTGATGCTAAAGAAGCTTCTGCAATCACAGTTTTTTCATCAACGAGGAAGGCTTTATCAAAAACAAGTGCAAGGTTACCGTAACCTACACCCTGAGCAAACCTACAAAAAGCCTTGGTTCTTGCATTGTCTGCACCATTTTCACCCACATTAACACCTGTTCCCATAGCTTTTATAACATCAGAGGCAGTGTTAATAGCAGAATACATATTGTTCCAAAGACCAAGCGTAGTTCCATTATAACTATACGTTGGAGCATTATTCCAAGCATTGTTACGTGGCTCCCATGACATATCTCTCATTCCAAAGTTACCCCATGAACAAGATACATTATCAGCAGCAACAGCCAACATCGGCTGAACGCTACCAGCAGCATGTTCACCATTATAAATGGTAACATATAGTCCACTGGCAAGATTCTCAAGAGCTGCTCCATTTGAGAAAACTTTATCAAAATCTGGTTGATTATCATTTTCTACTACAAGAAGATCCTCCTTACACCCTTGCACCAAAAACAGAGCGAGAGCAATTGCGTATATAAATTTTATTTTTTTCATAATTGTCTTTTTTAATCTTAAGAGTTAAAAATCCATCGAAAGTGAGAATGCATAATTTCTGAAGTTAGGATATTTAGAAGTTCCATCATACGGTTGTCTAATACTTCCAACTTCAGCATCATATCCACTGTAATTATCAAAGTTAATCAGGTTACGACCTACAACCTTTGCAGTTATACTTTTAACAACACCACCAAACACATCTAAGCTTTTTAGTGGGAAAGTATAGCCTAAAGCCACCTCTCTAAGTTTAAGATAGGTTGCATCTTCAACCCAATAAGCATTAGGAGTATTTACATCGTAGAAATTAAGGAAATAATCATAAGCTTTTTTATCAGCTTGAGCTACTGCGCTCTGGTCCATTTCAGGATTTCTTAAATCTCTAGTTAACCATTGTCCTTTCGCATTGTAAATATTTCCACCTTTCTTAAGATCAAGCAAGAAATAAAGAGTTGCACGCTTATAATTGAACGTGTTTGCTAAGCCCATATTGAAGTCAGCATTACCATCTCCTATTTTATCAAACAAGATAGCACCTTTTTCATCTAAACGTTTGATCGCTTTTTCAGTAATCTTGCCTTCAGTTCCTGCAGCAATTACATATCCTTTTGAGTTGATAACATAATCAGCAATAGTTTTTCCTGCTGGTAGCTGCTTGCTCATTTGATCAAGACTTTGCACCCATGAATGACCATACATTGCTCCATAAGTTTCATTTGCTTTGATAAAGAACATTTGCTGGCCACCACCATCAGTACTACCAAACACATATGGTGCGATAGGAAGGTCAGTGATTTTTTGTCTGATTCTAGAATAAACTAGATTCGAGCTCCATGAAAAATCTTTTTTCTTCATCCAGTTTGCAGAAAGACTGAATTCTAACGTCTTACTTTCTACTGATCCAGCATTTTGAAACTGGCTTGTGAATCCATTATTAAGGAAACCTAAAAGAGGAACATTTAAAAATTGATCATCGGTAACTGACTGAGCATAAACAGCTTCAAATGAGAATTTCTTTAAGAAATCAACATTCAAACCAACTTCAGTTTCAGCAGTTTTAGATGGCTTTAAATTTCTGTTACCTTTTTGAACAGCTGCTGCTGAACCATTATTTAAAGTAAAGGTTTCATATTGCCAATCAAAACCTGGACGAATACCAGCAGTTCCGTAAGCAGCTCTAACTTTTAACTCATCAATACCTGGGATCTTAACATCCTCAGAAATACGGTAAGCACCTGAAATCCTGTAGTATGGATTCCATCTTTGATCAGAACCAAAAAGTGATGAACCGTCATAACGGTACATACCATCTAATAAAAACTTGTCTTTATAATCAATTCCTAAGATCGCAAAATAGTTTTGTGCTCTTTCAGTTTCATTGTATGAAGCCGCATCATTGATAACTGCGAAGTTATCATAAGTAGGTATACCGGCAACACCAAACTGAGAAGATGAAACCTGATAGTTTTCGTATCTGCGGTTTTCATATAAATAGGAAAGTTTACCTCTTAAAGTCAAATCTCCAAAATCTTTAACCATGTTTAAAGTGGCTTGAGTGTTTTGGCTATTTCCTTCATCAGAATAATCCTGTAAGTTTCCATTGGTATATGACATACCATTGGTTGCTTTTGTACCACCTGTTGGAGTCCAGTAATCTTTTGGATTATAGTTACGATAACGGTAATTACTTCTTTCCAAAGAATGACTTACATCAAAATTTGCCCATGAATTTACTCTCGCATTTAATGCAAAATTACCAACCCAATTGAATTTCTTGTCTTGTCTTTGAGTTTTGTAAAGCGTATAAAGCGGGTTAGTTGTTTCACCACTCCAATGGTTCATACGCAAATAGTATGGCTGTCCATCAGGGTTGAATTCATTAAGATTAACATCAGGCTCTGCTAATGCAATGTTGAAGAAGATACCACCACCTGATCCAGGATATTCAGTATTCGTATTAACTATTAAATTTGAAGTACTGAATTTTAACCATGGTGCAAGCTGCTGATCTACGTTAAAACGGAAGTTTTGTCTGGTATAACCATCAGTCATTTTGATAATACCGTCCTGAGAGTTATTCTCAAATGAAGCATATACACCAGTTTTCTCAGTCCTTGAAGTCATAGACACGAAATTGGCATAGTTAATACCTTTATTGAAGAAATCGTTTTGTTGGTTACGTGTTACACCATAAGGATTGTCTACATAATGGTCAGCCTTTGGAACTCTGTTACCTGAAATTAACGGGCTATGACCGGCATCACGATATCCTGCTGGATAGGTTACACCTTGATACTTAGTAAAAGTACCAACAAACTGCTGATAATCTGCTGCAAGAGCAAATGGATGGTGAGTAGCAAGATCTAAGGTATTTGCAATTTCCTGCACACCTGCTTCATTACGTACATTCACTTTAACAGTATTTAATCCAATACTATTACCTCTTTTGGTAGTTATTGCAATTACACCATTACCAGCTCTTGATCCATAAAGTGCTGATGCAGCTGCACCTTTAACAACTTCCATTGATGAAACGTCGTCTGCATTCACATCTCCAAGAGATCCTGTGAAAATAACTCCATCAATCAAAATTAGCGGTCCTGAACCTACGTTGTTCAAGTTATTATCTGCTCTTAACTGAATATCAACTCCAGCACCAGGGCTACCACTTGAAGAACTTGTTCTGATACCAGCAACTTTTCCAGACAAGGCGCCTGCTAATGAGGTTCCTGTTACAGCGTTTAGTCTTTCTTCGCTAACCTTTGTAACTGAAACTGTCAGTTTTTCTTTGGTAGTTGCACCGGCTACACCAGTTACAATTACTTCTGATAACTGTTTTGCATCAGTAGTTAATTGTACATTAACTGTGTTACCTGAACCTATTGAGGCTTCACGAGTGGTGTAGCCAATATAAGTTAATGTCAATGTGGTACTACCACTTGGCACACGAAGACTGAATTTACCGTCTCCACTTGTTGAGGTTCCAACGTTAGTGCCTTTTACTTTAACGCTGACTCCAGGCAATGGTAGACCGTCCGATTTGTCGGTCACTGTTCCTGTAACAGTGCGTTCCTGAGCTATAGCTTGAAAAGCTATAAATAACAGCAGGAACAAACTTTGTAGAAGTTTTTTCATACTAAATTAATTTGAATTGTTTAAATGAGGAATCGTTAATTTTTGGTTATAACTATTGTCAAATTTGGGTAAGTTTATTGTTAACGCAAAGTTAATTAAACGTTTTTTTTATAAAATATACATAACTACCTGATATTCAATGATTTATTTTTGAAATCGAAAAGTAAAACTAAATGAGAATCAGCACTAATTATGCCTATATCACTCATTTCCAGGTAAATCATATTAATTTATAATTAATTACAATAAAATTAAAAAACACTAATTAAACAGATAATTGGATAATCTAACAAATTATCGGAATAAATTCAAAGAATAAAACCAGTGCTGGGGCTACAAAGAGTTCTAACTGAGCCCGCCAATAAATTTAAAGCTTTCAATACAGAAGCCCTGAAACCAAATTCAGGTATTCTGAAAAATTAATGCCCAACCATAAATACAGCATTACTGAATAAAAGTTTACCATTCTCCCAAAAACTACGAAATAGCGGATCATCCGCTAAATATACGACTGAGCCATTTGCAATTTCCTGAACACCAAAAATAAGTCCATCACTTAATTTTTTCTTGACTTTCGAACCTACAAATCCGGTAACATAATTATCTTTCTTAATAACTCCAACATTCCAGCCATCGCTCATGTATTGATAAACATTATCATCAAGCTTTAGGGTATAGTAGAAATCAGGAAAACCAAAAGCAAGAGGATGGGTATTATCTAGATCTACTTTATATATAGCGCCTGGAATATTGGTTTGAACACGTTCTCTTTCTCGGTTCTCATACAATTTAAGTGCTTTATATAGATCAATTTCCTTATCTTCTTTCTTTGCTTCTTCCTTGTTTTTAATGTCAAAACCTTTTACCCCAACCAGTTGAGATACAGCAGCATCCATGGCGATAAGCTTTCCGCCACTGCGTATCCATTGCAGAATTTTATCGTTTCCTAAATCAGTATATTTTCCATTAGGTAAAATAAGTACGTCAATGCTTGACCAGTCGATGCGGTTAAGATCTTGAGACCGTACTACACTAATCGGATAGTTAATCTGTTGCTCAAAAAAATGCCAAATCTCTCCAAAAGCTAGTGAAGAAGCCGCCTCGCCGCTTACAACAACAACCCTTGGTTTTTTGATATACCGAACCTTATCTGAGCCAAGATCTGCACCCTTATCAACAAAAGCTGAAGAAATTGGCTGTAAAGCAATACCGGATTTGCTGGCTAGTTCTGTTATTACCTTCTCAAAACCCCCATCAAGGTTTGAATTTCCATTACGCGCAATAATCAATGAACCTGCATTGAATCTATTACCCCCGCTTTCGAAAGCAATTTCAGAATACCGAACCTTTATATTTTTACTTAATAATTGGGCTAGAAACTTAGCATCTGCCAGCGAATTCCAATTTGCAACGTAAGCAACCGGATTTGACAGGCTAGAGATAGTTGAAGTTTGTACTTCAAGAGTACTCATCAAAGGATTTAAGGACTCTTTACTAGCAAATGCCTGAATTCCGTGTGCGTATGGCAAAGACCATGCAGTAATGTCGTAGGTTGCAGAGTCAGAAACAAAGGTATTAGGTTCAAACAATACTTTTAAAAGAACAGATTTTGGTTGATGAGCACTGATAACCATATCAGTTTTGTGAACCTTAATATTCTCAGACTTTCCCGTAAAGTAGTTGAAGGCCTGTGCTCCTTTTGCCGACCCATACCCAAATTCAATTCCATTGCGTTGCAAAAGCGTAGCCAGACTTTTGAGTTTTTCAGGATTATCTCCCCGAATAATATAAGATTTATACTCGCCAGGAGGGTTTGTTTTACTGCTGGCAAAATAATTCCTGAACTCATTCAATGCCCTATCTGCATTTTTTGAGGAAGCCTCGACTGTAGAAAGTCCAGTAGTAAAATGATGATCAATACGGTCTTTTAAAGTAAGGGTATCGCCTTCTGAATTGATAATTGCCAATCCAGCTCTTCCTGAACCACCTTGCTCAAAGGTCATACCTACAGAACCATTATAGATGGGATAGGTATCCCCATAGGATGGATATAAAAGATCAAAGCGCTCTTTAGTAAAATACATCCAGCCCTTTTCATCAAAATAGCGGGCATTGTTTTTTCCGATGATGGTTTGAAATTCTCTTTGCCATTGACTAATATCCTGGTGATAAGGTTCAGCTGCTGGAGCAAAATAATAGGGCTCATCAACCCCTTGTTCATGAAAATCTACATGAACTTGAGGAAGCCATTTATTAAATACTGCCAGTCGCTGCTGACTTTCTATTTGAGATTGCCATGCCCAGTCGCGGTTAAGGTCGAAATAATAATGGTTTGCTCGTCCGCCTGGCCAGGGCTCCATGTGTTCGCGCGTAAATGGCAAGGCATCGGGTACAACATTTCTAATTGGATTATAAAAATTAACATAGCGTTCTCTTCCATCCGGATTTAAACAAGGATCAAGTACTACAAGGGTGTTTTTTAACCATGCTTTTGTTTGTTGATTTGCGGGATTAAGTAGCTCATAGATAGTTTTGAGCGAGGCCTCAGTGGATACAGACTCATTTCCGTGCACATTGTAACTTAACCAAACCACAACAGGCTGGTCTGATGATATCTCTTTTGAGGCAGACACTGAACCTTGTTCGTTTATCCCAGCAAGATTCAGGTTATATTTTCTAATCTGATCGAGCCTGCTGATATTAGTATCAGAGCCTACAAATGCAAGAAGCAATGGACGACCTTCATTGGTTTTTCCATACTCCTGTAACTGAATATTCTTAGAAACTGAAGCCAGATATTTATAATAATCAACCACCAGATGATGCGGAGTAAACTGATCGCCTAGTTTATAACCTAAAAATTCTGACGGTGATTGTATTTTTTGAGCTTGAACACTAAAAATTCTAGCGATCAAAAGGAAAATTAAAAAAAAGTATTTATTCATAAAACTATAGTTTTGATGCCAGCTGGCTGGCTATTAAAATTTTGTCAGGCTTTCAAATTCTATTGGTAAACGGTAAACCTAGTTTAAAAGGGGAATTTTAAACAGGTAAATTGGTTAATTTCGGAATCTATTTCAAAACCAGCATATCGGCCACTAATCTACGAATGAAAAAGTCTAATTGCCAAATTCTTCGCCTTGATGAACAAAAATCTTAATATTGTATCAAGCTAGATAACATGACAACGGAGCAATTATACAAGATTTACCTAAAAAACCCTCAAATCTGTACTGATACAAGGAAAATAACAGCTTCATGTCTATTTTTTGCACTTAAGGGTGATAATTTTGATGGAAATAAATTTGCTCAGCAGGCCATTGAAAGCGGAGCAGCATACGCTATTATTGATGATGCAAAATACGCATTGCATGATCGATTTATAGTTGTTCAAGATGTCTTGGAAACCCTTCAGGATCTGGCTCGCCTACATAGAAAACAACTGAATATCCCTGTCATTGGTATTACCGGATCAAATGGAAAAACAACAAGCAAAGAACTGATCAGATCTGTTCTATCGCAGCAGTTCAACACCTTTGCAACTGAAGGTAACCTGAATAATCATATCGGAGTGCCTTTAAGTATCTTATCGGTAACTAGTGATTGCGAGATCGCAATAATTGAAATGGGTGCCAATCACCAGCAAGAGATTGCATTTCTATGTAGTATTGCTCAGCCTAGCCATGGAATGATTACCAATATTGGAAAAGCACATTTAGAAGGATTTGGCGGTATAGAGGGGGTTAGGATGGGTAAGGGTGAACTGTATGAATATCTTTATAAATCAGGCGGTATTGTATTTCTAAATGATGATGATCAGACGCTTAGCAACATGGCTCGTGAAAGAGGATTAGTACAAACAGTAGGATATGGAGCAGGTGACAACAACTTTGTTTCAGCAAGGCTAAAAAACTCAAGTCCATGCCTCAGTATTGATTGGAATCTTTTAGGACAATCAAAGCATACAGCCTTCTCAAATTTACCGGGCATCTATAACTTTGATAATATATGTGCAGCTATTTGTATCGGCGTTTATTTTAATTTAAGTCCTGAAAAAATCAATAAAGGGATCCATTTATACAAACCTTTAAATAATAGGTCGCAAATACTGGAGACTCCAAACAACACCATAATCTGTGACTACTACAATGCTAATCCAAGCAGTATGATTGTTGCACTTGAAAATCTGGAGGCTACAGAGGCAAAATCTAAGGTGATGATTTTAGGAGATATGTTTGAATTGGGTGAAGAGTCTGCAAATGAACATCGCTTAATCCTTAAAAAAGCATTACTTACAAAAGCTCAGAGAAGAATATTTATTGGAGAGGAATTCTACAAACTCAGGGGCCTTGAAGATTCCGAGTTTTACAAGAACACATCACAAGCTTTAGAAGCACTAAATCAGCATTCAGTTAAAAAATCCACCATTCTATTAAAAGGCTCTAGAGGAATGAAGCTTGAAAGTCTGCTAAATCTCCTTTAATTTTTTCCGGTACCGCTGAAGAAAGTAAATAATGGGTGCGCAAACAAAAGCTATACTATAAAGGGGATGTCCTGAATCAAGTAATAAAACGGAAGAAAGGCAAAAAACGATCATAAATATTATTAACCAGATGAAATATCTGCTTAAAAGAAATCGTTTAAAAATTGTCATAATTATAAAGCTTTTTCAACGCGAATACCCGCATCGCTTACATGATCTAGAGGATTATCTCGCATATTCTGTTCAAGCTCAAAAATATAAGTGCCTTTTACAGGGAATTTATAATTCTCTTTGAAATTGATCTGATAGCTATACATATTCCCTGAACCACTACCAAGCCACTCGCCGTCAGCTAATGCCAGTTTAAACTCTCTGCGTTCAGAAAATTTCTTACCATCCGGACCAGTTATATGTATAATAATGAAGATATTGGAATACTTATATGCTGCAGAATGCCTAAGATTGAGATACAGATTATAAGAAATATCTGTTGCTTCAATCTTTACTGGAATTCGGATTTTTTCAGAATAACTCCAATTAAGCTTCTCAAATTCAACATTGGTATCTGCAATAGTTACGGCGTCCTGACAGGAGATTAGGCCCAGCAACGACATAACTAAAAAGAATGTTTTGATCTGCTTCATTTTATATTATTCTGCAGGACGCTCACGGTTATTATTATTTCTAAAGTTTTTTCTTCGCTTATTGTTCCGGCTATTTCCAGCCGGACGTTCTGCTGATGGGTCAGCAGGCTGATTGGTCTGTGCCGCATTTGGCGTAATTTCTTGCCTTACCGGCCTGGTGCCTGAACCTGCCTCTGCCTGTGGCTGTAAATTTCCCGGTCCTTTAGGTTTATTCCCTTTTTTACGATTGTTCTTCTTGTTTCTTACAGACTTATTATCAAGGCGAGTTAAACTATCCTGACCCACAACATTTTCATAGTCAAATACCTTGGCAACAACTGGTTTATCTTCATCAGGAACCTCCTCTTTAAGGAATTCGGGTTTAATTCCCTCTTTATTAAGTTTTTGAACTTCTTTAACTCTCGCTAAATCCAATGCTATCCAGTTTTCATCATTAGGATAGCTAAACCACATTAGTTTCTTAAAAATATCTGTTTTTTGATGTCTGACCGTGCCGGTTAATGTCTCTAAGCGATCTACATTGTCTGGAATATCTTTCAGAGCATCCATATAAGTATCAAGCTCATAATTAAGGCAGCACTTTAATTTACCACATTGCCCCGCAAGCTTTAGGGTATTCAGAGAAAGATTCTGGTATCTGGCAGCAGAGGTTGAAACCGTTTTAAAATCTGTTAACCAAGTTGAACAACAAAGTTCACGTCCGCAAGAACCAATACCACCTAAACGACTGGCTTCCTGACGCATGCCTATTTGGCGCATTTCTATTCGAATACGAAAGGTTTCGGCCATTTTCTTGATCAGTTCTCTGAAATCAACACGACCCTCAGCGGTATAATAAAATGTTGCTTTTGTTCTGTCGCCCTGATAATCTACATCACTAAGTTTCATAGCCAGGCCCAGTTCTTTAGCTAATACCCTAGACTTATGCATCGTTTCAAATTCAAGATCTTTTGAAACCTTCCATTTATCAACATCAGTAGGAGTTGCTTTGCGATAGATCTTTTTAACTACATCTTCTGTACGAACATGCCTCTTTTTAAGCTGCATGCGAACCAATTCGCCAGTCAAAGAAACGTGGCCAATATCATAGCCGCCTGTTGTAGTTTCAACAGCTACAAGCTCGCCAGCTTCAAGATAGAGGTTTTCTGTATTGAGATAAAACTCTTTTCTAGAGCCCTTAAATTTAATTTCGATGATATTAAATGGTTTATAATTTGAAGGCATGTCCATATGCGACAACCAGTCATAAACATCTAATTTACTGCAACCATTGGTAAGGCAAGAGCCATTACTCTTGCATCCGGCAGGGGCACAGCCACCTGTTGAACAACTTCCACATCCCATATCTAATTCAGTATATATTGAGTCCCCGCGGGGAGCGTATTAAACTTTAATATTTTAACGAATTGTAAAGATACATCTAAAAATAAAATTTTCGGATTCGCATTGCGCTCAATATGATAATGAGCTTTTTCCAATTCATTTATAATGGCTTCAGCTTTTGCAAGATCAAGGTGTTTGCTAAAATTTTGAACAAAATACAATTCTGAAGTTTGCAGGTGAACCAATTCTTCTGCTCCTGAAATAATCATGATACATTCCCGAATCAGATGTATTCCATATCGCAAAAGGTTTTTTTGATTTTCGCGGCCTAATTTTGATGATTCATCAACAAATAGAAATATCTGTCCTCCTTTATCTGCAAAGGTCATACGCATCCATGAAGAAAAAATCCGGAAATCATCGCTTTCATCTTCTTTCAGGAAATTTAATGCGCTTTGTAGATTTCCTTCACTTAAATAGGCGATCCTGGCAGCCTGTGTTTCAGGAATATCCTTACTTTGAACCAGATAATTTACAATATCCTGTTTAGTTAAGGCCGGAATTTTAACCAGCTGAGTTCTTGAAATGATTGTATTTAAAATCTGATCCTGGTTTTTTGCGATCAAAATGATCAAGGTTTTTTCTGCAGGTTCTTCTAATGTTTTCAACAACCTGTTTCCTTCATTCTTTAAATATTCAGGAAGCCATACAATCATTGTTTTATACTCAGATTCAAACGGTTTTAGAGATAATCTATGCAAAATATTCAAACATTCTGCCTTATTAATATTCGGCTGCTTATTTTGAGCATCCAAACGGTTACGCCATTCTTCCAGATCAAAATAGGGATTACTCAGAACAAGATCTCGCCATTCTTCCAGATCGGCTGAAGAATCCTCCTTTTCACCTCCTCTAAAAAAAGGATATGAAAAATGAAGATCGGGATGAATGAGTTTATTATACTTTCTGCAGGAAGAACATAAACCACAGCTGTCTGCTTGATGGCGATCAGTACAGGAAATAAATTGTGCGTAAGCTAAGGCAAGAGCGAAATTTCCGGAACCATCCGGACCAAGGAATAACTGCGCGTGACTGACCCGGTTCTCATGAACCGATTGAATTAATTGTTCTTTAACTTCCTTCTGACCAATAATTTCACGAAACAACATGGTGCAAAATAAGAAAAATTATGCTTTTCAACAGATGTTCTTTAGCAAGTTTATTAATTCATAAGGATCCTGATTCTAAGTATTTTGTGAGTATGGTTATGGCTCAAACAAAAGGTACAGCCGCAAGGTACCAGTAAATTATACCTCCCAGGTTTAAAAAAACCTTAGTTTTGCCTTAACCAATTATTTTATCCCATTGAAAATTAATAAAACTGCAAGATTAGATCTTTCCAGGAAAGAAATGCAAGACTTTGGCTACAAAGTTGTTGATGCAATTGTTGATCATTTTGAAACACAGGATCAAAAACTTCCTGTAGCTACGGCCACCCGAAAAGAAATTGATGCACTCTTTTGCGAAGAAGCGCCAGAAAATCCAATGCCTGCCGATGATGTTTTAAAGTTTGTTCTAGAAAATGTAATGACCAAAAGTAATATTATAACCCATCCAAAAGCTTATGCATTTGTACCGGGCCCCAGCAATTACATTAGTGTGATGTCTGATACACTGGCCACAGGATTTAATATTTTTGCTGGCGGATGGGTAGGATCGCCGGCAGCAGCAGGTGTTGAAATCAATACGCTGAACTGGATGTTAAAACTTTTCAATTTTCAAGTAAAAAAAGGTGGCGGAATCTTCACCAGTGGTGGATCTATGGCAAACCTAACCGCACTAGCAACAGCGAGAAAAGTGAAATGTGGAGATGAATTTTCAAAGGCGATCATCTATTTATCTGATCAGGCACATTCATCCAATATTAAGGCGATTAATATTCTTGGGTTTAAAAAAGAGCAGATCAGGATCATTCCAACTGATATGGAGTTTAAATTTTCGATCAATAAACTTAAAAATGCAATTGCAAAAGATAAGATCGAAGGGCTTCAACCTTTTTGTATGATCGCTTCAGCAGGTACAACCAATACCGGGACCATTGATCCATTGGAAGAGCTTGCCAAAATCTGTAAGAAAGAAGATATATGGCTGCATGTTGATGGTGCATACGGAGCCGCTGCTATGCTTTCCAAAAATGGTAAGAAGTTACTAAAAGGAATCGAAAAAGCAGATTCACTAACAGTTGATCCACATAAATGGCTTTTCCAGCCCTATGAAATTGGCTGCCTGCTGGTTCAAAATCATAAATGGCTGAGCCGTACTTTTACTGAAAAACCGGTTTACCTTAGAGATATTGAAGGCAATCAATCAGAGATAAATTTTTACGATCATGGCATCGAATTAACAAGGAATTTTAGAGCATTAAAGTTTTATATGTCAATAAAAACCTTCGGTTTACAGGCATTTAGAAAGGCCATAGATTATAGTATCGATCTAGCCGAAGCAGTAGAAGCTGAATTAAGACAAAGTAATAAATGGGAGGTTATTTCACCTGCAACTCTTGCCATCATTAATTTCAGATATAACACTGTGGAAGAAAAATTATCTGAAAAAAAGCTTGATGAAATGAATCAAAAAATATCGGCAAAAATGATGGCTTCAGGTGAGGCTCTTCTGGTTACAACAATTTTGCAAGGTCAGGTGGTATTAAGAATGTGCCTAATAAATCCAAGAACCACTATTGAAGATGTAAAAAATACCCTGACGCTATGCGAGAAGTTTGCTTTAGAATAAACAAATGCTCATTTAACTTCGCTTAATCCTATATTTGTTCTGTTCAATATTAAACAGCTTATGCGAGTTCTAGCTTTCGATTATGGTACTAAACGGATTGGAATTGCTGTGACCGATCCGTTGCAGATCATAGCTACTGGTCTGGATACCATTCATCCTAAAGATATTATTGAATACCTCAAAAAATACCTTTCAACAGAACAGGTAGAACTTTTTGTGGTCGGCGAACCCAGACAGATGAATGGCAATCCGTCACAATCGGCACCTCATATTAAAGGATTTATCACTACCCTGAACAAAAATTTTCCAGAAATTCCCGTCGAGCAGATTGATGAACGATTTACGTCAAAAATGGCATCAGCAGTTGTTGCTCAAAGTGGTTTCAAAAAAACAGACCGACAAAATAAAGAGCGACTGGATACTATTTCTGCAACAATCATCCTGCAAACCTATCTGCAGAAAAAAAGCATGGGCTTTTAAAAATGGGCAAAAACTCAAAATACCTATCTTTAAGCCATGGAGCTACTCAGTGAAGAACTAACACGCTATTTAGAAAATTCTTGCGAGCCTGAAAATGAACTTCTCAAGCATATAAACAGAGAAACACACCTCAAGGTTTCTATGCCACGTATGCTTTCAGGGCACTATCAGGGAAAATTGCTTAGTATGATCAGTAAACTGATCAATCCTGAAAGGATACTTGAAATAGGCACTTTTACAGGTTATGCAACCCTTTGTTTGGCAGAAGGGCTCAGAGAAAATGGACGTATCTATACCATAGATATCAATTTAGAACTTGAAGATATGGTCAGGTCAAACTTTAAAAGATCTGACTTGGATTCAAAAATAATGTATCAGATTGGCGATGCTAAAGAGATTATACCCACTCTAAATGAAATTTTTGATCTCGTATTTATTGACGCCGATAAAAAAAATAATGCTACCTATTATGATATGATTATCGATAAGGTTCGATCAGGCGGGCTCATTCTGGTAGATAATGTACTGTGGAGCGGAAAGGTTTTAGATGAAGCTGTTTCAGACCAAAAGACCTCCTTTATCAGTAATTTTAATGAGATGGTCAGCTCAGATCAACGAGTTGAAAAACTGATCCTTCCCGTACGAGATGGATTATTTTTAATTAGAAAAAAATAAAATAAAATAAAAAGATTGTGGATACTAAAACTAGTAATCAATAGCAGATGGTCATCTTTTTCAAAAATGAAATTCCTTATATGAAACAATCCTTACTAGTACTGATTGCTTTGAGCATTGTAACGAGTTCATGCAGTCTGCTTAAAAAAGAACAACAATCAGCTCCGCTAACCCAGATTACTAAGCCGGCAGAACCGGTTAAAAACTCTGAGAAAGTTAATATTACCAATTCTTCTTCCATAAAAACTCCAGCCGAAAGTTATATTGAACGTTTCAAGAACATCGCCATCAGTGAAATGAATGGTTCTGGCATTCCGGCAAGTATTACCTTGGCCCAGGGAATTCTGGAATCAGGAAACGGTAATAGCCGACTAGCAAAGGAGGCCAATAATCATTTCGGAATTAAATGTAGCACAGAATGGAAAGGGGAAACCATATTGCAGAATGACGACAATAAAGATGATTGTTTTAGGGTTTATCAATCACCCGAAGAATCCTTCAGGGATCATACTGAATTTCTAAAAAGAAAGCGTTATGCCCCCCTGTTCGAGCTAGATAAAAATGATTACCGCGGATGGGCAAATGGACTAAAAACTGCGGGCTATGCCACCAATCCAAGATATGCAGAGCTATTGATCAGCCTGGTTGAACGATACGAACTAAGTCGCTTTGACCGGATAGAAAACGAAAAAGATAAAACAATCAGAGAAGATAAGGTGATGAAGGAGATCGCTTTAAATATTCCCACTGAGAAAAAACAAGAAACTGTAAAAAAACCCGTAGTCATGAAAATTTATGAGGTGCGATCAGGAGATACCCTGATATCTGTTTCTAAACAATTTACGCTCAGTGTTACTGATCTGAAGGCTTTAAATGGCTTAGAAAATGAAAGTTTATTTCCTGGACAGTTACTACTAATTTCTAAATAAGTTAAAAATGTTAAAATTGAATTTATTATTTCTTAAAATCTTAGTTTTATCAGATTGAAAAAGATCATATTCATATTTCTACTACTATCATTCCCTGTTTGTAGCCTATTGGCTCAGGATAAACCCATACAAGGTATCGTATTTGATATGGAATCAAAGCAGCGATTAACCCGTGTTTATATCTTTAACACCCGAACAGGCGAAGGATTTTACAATACCACCAAAGGAGAATTTAAAACGAATGCCCGCGAGGGTGATGTTTTAGTAGCCGCTTTACAAGGCTATGGTGTTGATACAGTAAGTATCCGAACAGTGAGTACCGTACTTTTCTACCTGAAACGGAATTCTATCCAGCTGCAAGAAGTTGTGGTTAGAGATAGTTTAGGAACACCCGAAGAACGCCTGCAGACCACAAAAGAAGAATATAATGCCGCATATATTAAAGGAGCCGTTGGCAATTTGTTGACTACTGGTGGTAGTAATGGTGGGGGTGGAGCCGGACTAAGCATCAATGCCTTATATAGTTTATTAAGTCGTGAGGGCAGAAACGCGCGTCAGCTGCAAAAAATAATTGAACGCGATTACAGGGATGCGATGATCGAATACCGTTTTACAAGAACACTAATCAATCGGGTGATAGGCATAAGCGGGAGTAAACTACTGGATTTTAAACAACAATACAAACCCGGCTATTATTTTATCATACAGGCCAACGATTATGAACTGATAGAATATATCAAGAAATCGTACGCATCCTACCTTGATAATCCGGCTGCTTATCGTTTACAACCTCTGAATGGTAATTGATAGTGAAATCTATTTTATTCCTGTGGCTGCAAAACTATAGTTTTTGAAAGATAGGCCTTTGCAAATGCACAAAATCTAGGATAGTTGAAAAAACACAAATTTGTATCCTGGATCAATTAATCTGGTAAGTCTAGAAAAAGCTAAAAACATGTCGAAAAGAAGTCTTTTTTGTTTTTCTTTGCTATATGTTTAAGAGCATACTGGCACTTATTTTCATTTTATTTGGGTTAACCTCAATTTCTGTTGCACAAAAAGCAGGATCTGAAGCAGATACACTTTTATTAAAGGAGCTTAAACAGTACCCGCGCAAAAATACACTACCAGTAAGACGACCAGTATTATTCCCAGAAGTAGTTTCCTTAAGCGCTGCATCTGCAATCGATGTGAAAGTGAATTACTGGCGTAATCTTACTGCATTTGGCATTAATATCAATCAGGCTTCTTTCAGCGATAACTGGGGTGCAGGTGGCGTAAACTCTTTAGCACTTGGTGGACAATTTTCTTATAAATCTGATTATACCAAAGAAGACAAAAACTATGTATCAGAGGTTATCATGCAATATGGGAAACTCAAAAACAAAGGTCAGCTATCCCGAAAAACAGTAGATCGTATATTCTGGGATAATAAAGTTGCTCTAAAACTTTCTAACAGCTGGTATTTCTTCGGCTCTGTCAACTTTGAATCCCAATTTGATTTTGGTTATACCTTCTCAAAAGATGCACAGGGAAATGAGAAAAGAACACTCCTTTCCAAATTTATGGCACCAGGATATTTGACAGAATCATTTGGATTTGAGTACAAACCGGAAAAGCATTTCTTTGTTCGAATAGGTACCGGAACCGCCAGGCAAACATTTGTACTTGATAAATCACTCTACTTAACAAACCCTAAAAACTTTGGTGTAAAGCAGGGTAAAGGCTTCAGAAATGAGCTTGCATTTCAGGTTGTAAGCTCTTTTGATAAGGAGATAGCCAAAAATCTGACCCTGAAAGGCCGTTATGCCTTGTTTGCGAATTATGAGAAGCTTTCGAGCATTGACAACAGATTAGACCTTACCTTAACCGCGCATGTAAACAGGCTAATCAATGTATCAGTCGCTGGAACAATTCTTTATGATGATGATACTGCCAACAAAATGCAGGCAAGTCAAGCCATGACATTTGGGTTAGTTTATAGGCTAGAGAACTAAATTATTTTTTAAAATATTTTTAATAAAAAAAGGAACCTAATACTCCAATTGTGTTATCTCCTTCTAAACTGCAAATAATCAAGAAAATATAGTATTTTTAATGAGGCATTATTATTCTGTGGCAATCCAATAATTCTGTCAAAATTCTGAAAATATCCAATCCTATTCTCTGTTTCCATCTCTTGCGCAACATTTTTATAAGCCAAACTCAATTCGCTGCCGGGAGCAAAGCGCCAGGAAAAAATAAAATCTATATTAAAAACGTTATAATTAGTATGAGTGCCTTTAAATTCAGCGCCATCATGGCTCTGTAACCCGCCATCGGCCATAAGAATATAATATTCTTTATTCCTTCGGTTTGACCAGTAATGTCTTAATCTTACCATTAAGCCCATATTGCTGTTAAAGGTATACGTAGCATCCATCGCACTTTCAACCGTGCTCCTATCGAACCTTGAAAAGATCACATCCTTGTTGCTGCTTACACCAAGCCAGGCTGAATAATCGTATTGAGGCTGTGTATTAAGGTCAAGTCCGAGAGACAGTCTGTTCTTAACCCTGTAATTTTGAAAAAAACCAGCAGTATATCCAACACCACTAAACTGCTCCCTGAACCTGGCTGAGATAGTTGCGGTTGCATTATATTTTTTAGCTCTGTTTGATCTCAAGGTGAAATTTCCAAAACTACTGGCAGGAGTACTGAACTCTCTTCCTGCAACACGGGGCTCATAAAAATCCTTTCCAATGAACTGCCGATAAAAATCCATATTCACTGACCAGAAATTTTTAAATTCAAAATATCCGCCGCCAGAAGCTCTTGACGATTGGTAGGTACGTGGATTGAATCGCTCGGTACGAAAAATTCCTAAATAGGTATTATAACGATTAAAAATTTTACCGGGCCTGAAACTATTATACCCAAAATCAATTGAGTTTCGAATGAAGTTATTATTATTAAAATATCCCAAATCTGTGGGGTCATACTTTTCGTCAGTCAGATCATAGGAATAACGCCAGGTAAAATTTCCACTTTTCTTACCTGCTTCAATCTCATAATAATATCCGTTCGTGGCAGAATTACCGGGGCTCTCCGGTCCAACATAACTCAGTTTAGCAGCACCATTGACATTATAAATGTTCTGCTTGTTATTGAAATTAAACAAAAATGCACTCACATTTGCATCATAGGCAGATCCCTGACGCAAAACATTCGTGTTTACAAAACTTGCTGAACTATTATTTTTTAGAGATTGATCCAATACCAGAATAGTATAGTTGCTTAAGGGTTGTGTTTCAATCAAACGCTCCTCCCCATTACTGTTTTGTACTGTGGCATAGCCACGTTTTGTGACCGCATTAAAAAACCCTATACCCATCCCGTTTTGTGAACGGCCTGAAATTTTTGTAGCATTAAGCAGTTTGCTTTCTAGCTGATTTTCTTTAATGATCTCATTAGGAAGGATCTTCGAAGTAATATTTGCTGAATATGCCGGGTTAGATCCAATGCGCCTGGAATAAAAAAGATTCCCTTTATTGAATAACTCGGTTCCTTCAGTAAAAAACTGCCTGTTTTCATTGAACCTAACTTCAAAAGGGCTAAGATTAAGAACCTGATTGTCAGATCGAACCTGTCCAAAATCAGGAACAAGAGTCATGTCAAGAGTATAACTTTGATTGATACCATATTTAATATCCATTCCGCCATTGAATGTGCTTGTTGTATTTTTTACTCCGAGCTGATTATGGGGATAGTTATTCATGGAAGAAGAAAGATAAGGTGAGAAAGACAATCTCAAAGGCGCCTTAATTCCATTTATTCCATTTAATTCACCTTCTTGATTGATAAAACCAGCAACTTTGGGATCAATAAAATTCCAGCTGGTTTGCTGATTAGTCTTTTGACGGCGACGGGTCATGTTTAACCCCCATTGCTGAACATCATTTGAACCAAACCTAATGGCAGAATACGGAATCTTTAATTCTGCGGTCCAACCCAGGCTATCAATTTTTACCTGGCTTTCCCAAACGGCATCCCAGCTAACATCTTCCCTGCCCGACTGCGAGTATTTTGCATCAAACTGAGCACCTGTAGAGTTCACATAAAAACCAAAGGCATTTATGCGATCTAGATACGTATCAAAAACAATCCCCAGAATATCTGAATTACCAAGCTGGTCGCGGGTTACAACTTCCTTGACAACACTATCCGGTTCATCATACATTCTGGCACCTATATAAATTGCCGAATTATCATAAACTATTTTGACCTCGGTTCTACGGTCATGGCTTTCAATGCGACCCGGAATTGGTTTAATCTCAATAAATCCACTAGCGGCTTTTACCTCATTCCAAACCCGGTCATTTAAAATTCCATCAATTTTAGGCGAATAATCTGTCCTGATTGCAGTAAATTTTTTAATTTCCTGAGCAATACAGTAATTACCAATTAGAACAAAAACTATTATTAATACCCACCCAAATTTCATTCACAAATTATCAGGATGCAAAGAAATTAAATTGTACCAAAATTCCATACAAAGCAATGGTAATGTTACTCTTTTCTTCCAATTTTTAAGAATCTGGGCAGAATGAACAATTATTTTAGTCCTATTGTTCAGAAAGATTAACTTTGTATAAGCTAAAAGCTGATTTATACGATGTTTGAAAATTTACAGGATAAACTTGACAGAGCCTTTAAGGTATTAAAGGGGCAGGGAAGCATAACGGAAATAAACGTGGCCGAAACCATGAAAGAGATACGCAAAGCTCTTCTGGATGCCGACGTTAACTATAAAACTGCCAAAGCATTTACCGATGATGTCAAAGAGAAAGCACTCGGACTCAATGTACTGACCTCCATATCTCCTGGACAGTTACTAACCAAACTCATGAACGATGAGCTGGCAGCCTTAATGGGCGGAGCTGTTGAGGAATTAACTATTTCTGCAAATCCAACGATCATACTGATTGCCGGATTAAACGGTGCTGGTAAGACCACATTTTCTGGGAAACTTGCCAATTATCTGGTAACACAAAAGAATAAAAAACCTTTACTGGTTGCTGGCGACGTTTATCGCCCTGCAGCGATTGATCAGCTGGAAGTTCTTGGCGGACAAATTGGGGTTCCGGTTTATGCCGACCGCAGTTCCAAAGATCCGGTTGCTATTGCAATGGCAGGGATTGCTGAAGCAAAAAAGAACGGGCAAAATGTAGTGATAATCGATACCGCCGGAAGATTGGCTATTGATGAGGGATTGATGAAAGAGATTGCTGAGGTAAAGACACAAACCAAACCGCATGAAATCCTATTTGTGGTCGATTCCATGACCGGACAAGATGCCGTAAATACTGCCAAAGCATTCAATGACCGCATCGACTTTACCGGGGTAGTATTAACCAAATTAGATGGTGATACCCGCGGTGGTGCTGCATTATCCATTAAATCGGTTGTAAATAAACCCATCAAATTCATCGGTACCGGCGAAAAGATGGAAGCCCTAGATGTGTTTTATCCGGATAGGATGGCCAGCCGTATTCTCGGAATGGGCGACGTGGTTTCGTTGGTTGAACGTGCACAAATGCAGTTCGATGAGAAAGAAGCCGCTGAACTCCAGAAAAAGATCCGCAAAAATAAATTCGATTTCAACGACTTCCTGAGCCAGATCCAGCAGATAAAAAAGATGGGTAATATGAAAGATCTGATGGGTATGATCCCAGGTGTGGGCAAAGCCATTAAAGATGTAGAGATCGATGACAATGCCTTTACTCCTATTGAATCTATCATCCGTTCCATGACTCCTTATGAGCGCGAAAACCCAGATTCAATCAACCAGGGCCGACGATCTAGAATTGCCAATGGTTCTGGGACCAATATCACTGAAGTCAATAAGCTGATCAAACAGTTTGAAGATATGCGTAAAGTAATGAAGCAATTCTCAAACCCGGCAGCTGCTGCTAAGATGATGAAGGGGATGCCTAAAATGCCGTTTGGGAAATAGATTTTATTAAGGTCTTTCTCAGTTTGGAGTTTACCATGCCGGCATTTTTGCTATTTTAGGTTGGACAACACAAAACTCAGGAAAACCTTTGGCGTCTTTGCGAGATCTCCTGTTTTAATTGTATGAAATTCAATAATTGTATTTAATGATTTTCTCGCAAAGACGCAAAGACGCGGATGTATTTCGGATAAGTAAATTTCAGTTTAGTTTATAGCAAAATTCAGTTAGAGCAAGCGCGACACGCGCGCGCTTGCAGAGCCTTCTATTCCAACAAAAAACATCAGTCCATTTCAGTAATACCGTTCACTAAATAAATAGCCCCATTTACTAAACCCCCGCTAAACATTAGGTCAAATGTCTTTTATATTAGCTCAACATGCTAGCAAAGACCTTTGGAAGTGCCGTTTATGGGATCGAAGCAATTACCATAACCATAGAGGTGAATGTTTGTGGAGGGCTAAAATATTTTGTTGTTGGTCTGCCCGATAATGCGGTAAAAGAAAGTATGTTGCGCATTGAAAGCGCATTAAATAGTTCAATCTATCGCATGCCTAGGAAAAGGATCATCGTAAATTTGGCTCCGGCCGATATACGAAAAGAGGGTTCAGCCTATGATCTACCCATTGCGATCGGTATTTTGTCTGCTTCAGGGCAATTTTTCAGCACTAAACTCGATGAATACCTCATCCTAGGAGAACTCTCTCTGGATGGAGGCATACAACCTGTAAAAGGAGTTCTTCCCATTGCTATTCAGGGTAAAAGAGATGGATTTAAGGGTTTGATTCTTCCCCAAGAAAATGCCCGTGAAGCTGCAATTGTAGATGATTTTGAGGTTTACGGGGTAAGTAGCCTTGCAGAAGTGATTGGTTTTTTTGATAATAGCCTTGAACTGCAAAAAACCATCATCAATACTAAAGAAGAGTTCAGCTATAATATCAATAATTACGAAAGCGATTTCTCGGATGTCAGAGGGCAAGAAAACATTAAACGGGCGCTAGAGATTGCAGCCGCCGGTGGGCATAATGTGATTCTGATCGGTCCGCCTGGAGCCGGCAAGACCATGCTAGCCAAACGTTTGCCAACCATCTTACCACCACTCGACCTCTATGAAGCCCTCGATACCACCAAGATCCATTCAGTTGCTGGAAAACTCTCCGCATCTGATTCATTGATGACCATCAGGCCATTCCGATCTCCGCATCATACCATCAGTGATGTGGCTTTGGTTGGCGGCGGTACCAACCCCCAGCCCGGAGAAATATCCCTTGCGCATAATGGGGTACTTTTTCTGGATGAACTGCCCGAATTTAAACGGAGCGTGCTCGAAGTCATGCGTCAACCTCTAGAAGAACGCAGGGTGACCATATCCAGGGCAAAATCAACCGTGAACTACCCTGCCAGTTTTATGCTGGTGGCCTCCATGAACCCCTGCCCATGTGGATATTTTAATCACCCCGAAAAAGAATGCATTTGTGCGCCAGGAGTGGTTCAAAAATACCTGAGTAAGATTTCCGGTCCGCTTTTAGACCGCATTGACCTCCATGTAGAAGTAACCCCCGTAAACTTTAATGAGCTCTCTTCCGAACGGCTGAGTGAAAAAAGCAAAGAGATTCGCGAACGGGTTACTGAAGCAAGAAATATCCAGATTATACGGTTTGAAGATAAAGAAGAAGTATTCTGCAATGCCCAGATGAGTCCAAATATGGTACGGAATATTTGCCGCATCAGCGACACCGGACAAACCCTATTAAAACAGGCGATGGAAAAACTGGGTTTATCTGCCCGAGCGTATGACCGGATTCTGAAAGTTTCCAGAACAATTGCTGACCTGGCCGGTACGGACGAGATACTGCTGGAACATCTTGCCGAGGCAATACATTACCGAAGTTTGGATAGGGATGGATGGGCTGGGTGATCGGGTACAAGCCATAATCATGCAACAGCCCTTCTGATAAATAAATTTTGATAATAAGAGTTAAAAAATCATTTTCTTTTAAGCATGAGATAAATAAAGAAGTCCAATCAGAACATAAAAATGACCCAATCGAATACCAAACAATCGATTCGTGATGAAGTATTGATAAGCAAAATATTTCTAATTCGAGAACAAAAAATAATGATTGACAGAGATCTTGCAGAGCTATATGGAGTTAAAGCAATACGATTAAGGGAGCAGGTAAAACGTAATAAAAACCGATTTCCAGAAAATTTCATGTTTCAATTATCTGAAAAAGAGGTTGAGGATATGGTATCGCAAAATGCGATACCTTCCAGACAATCATTGGGCGGAACCTTACCCTATGCGTTTACCGAACATGGAGTATTAATGTTATCGAATGTCTTAAAAAATGACAGAGCTATACAAATGAGTATTAGAATAATAGAAATATTTGTTCGGATAAGGGAAATCCTCATTTTACATAAGGATGTCGCAAACCTTATTGAACAAGTCGAAAACAAACTTTATAAACAGGATCAAAAAATTGAATTACTGTTTACTTACCTAGATAAGTTTTTAGAAAAGGAAGAAATTCCGCGTATTCCAATTGGTTTTAAACAGAAATCATAAATAACTACAATGGGAGCTATTTTAAAACACGTAGAAAAACAAATCTGTGCCTATCTTTAGAAGTATTACCATGGGTAAATTAAGATTTTTTATTCGTAGTATTTTGATTCTCCTAATATTCGGCAAATAAAGTATTGCAGGTCAAATTCCTGGCAAATAAAAATTACATCTCCCCTGCACTCCAGTTAAAAATCTACAACTATATCAATAGATTACCATCCTACCTAAGAAACTCATCGTTTAACCTTAAACTCTTTTAGAAAAATAAATCTATTTTTGTAAAGACTTCAAAAGGCAGTATCAAGATTAATCAATACTCATATTTTAAAAGCGAATTATCCCAGAATGCATTATAAATATTTGATAACCCTGCTTATTTTCTTTGGTATCCATGAAGCAATAAATGCAAACTTCGTATTCAATCCTAATTCAGTAACAGCATATCAGGCTATATTTGACCTTCGTTTTAACGATGGAAGAAAATTGATCCGGGACGAGAAAATTAATAATCCGCAAAACGGCATTCCGGTCTTGCTCGATAATTATATTGATTTTTTATTCCTCCTTACTTCAGAAAACAAAATTGAATTCGAAAAATTTAAGGATAGGAAATCAGGCAGGATAGATGCGATCAGAAAAAATGATAAAACTTCTCCCTATTATCTTTTTGCACAGGCAGAGATTTATCTTCAATCAGGAATGATTAAGGCTAAATTCGGTGAATACATGTCTTCTACATATGATTTTAAAAAGGCAAAAGACCTATTAACTGAAAACAATCAAAAGTTTAAGGACTTTTTGCCCAATCAAAAAAGCCTGGGATTGATAGAAGTGATTTTTGGAGCTATTCCAACAAATATGAAAGGGATAGCCAGTATTTTGGGTATTCAGGGAAATATTACGAAAGGAAATAAGCAATTAGAACGGTTCAGGCTACAGATTGCGAATAGTAGGTATAGCTATTACAATGATGAAATTGTGTTTTTTATTTGTTTTACACATGTAGATGTGATTCAAAGCAGGAATAACTACAGCGATTTGGCACCACTTTTAAATAGCATGAATGACAAAAGCCTACTCAAATCTTATTTACAAGGTTACACTGCTTTTAGAACCGGACATGCAGATGCAGCAATTAAATTTATTGATGCCGCACCCAAAGGCAACCAATACGCCGACCTTCCACTGATGAACTACCTAATGGGTAATGCTAAACTTTGCCGGATGGATTCAGATGCAAATATCTACCTCAGCAAATTTGCGAATGAAACTCTAAGTACGAATTATATTAAGGATACCTATCTAAGGCTTGCTTTTTATTATCTGCTAAGAAATAATCTTCCGCAATACAACTATTACCTCAGCATGGTGCGTACCAAGGGTTCAGTAATTAATGAAAAAGATAAGCAAGCCTTGAAAGAAGCGAATGACGTAAAGCCCAATATAACTTTATTGAGGGCAAGAATCTATTTTGACGGGGGTAATTATACGAGTGCGCTGGCTCAATTAAAATCAATTCAAGTTGGTGATTTAAAAATCCTAAAAGATAAAATCGAGCTTTACTACCGCTTTGGACGTACGTATGATATGATGAATGATTTTGATGATGCACTGCTAAATTATCAGCGGACAATAAATTTAGGTAAAAATCAAACCTATTATTTTGCAGCAAATTCAGCCTTAAAATCAGGTACTATTTACGAATACATTAAAGACTATAAAAAGGCTAATGATTTGTATAATATAGCCCTTGGAATGAGAAATCATGAGTACCAAATTGGTATTGATACTCAAGCCAAAGAAGGCTTAAGAAGGTTGAATGAATTATAATAATGCTTTTCATATACCATTAATAAAGCTAATTAAAATTGTATTTGATTCTTTAATTTTACAGATATCATAGTCTATAGCACTACACAAAGAATAGATTATCATTAAAACCTATAGGTTTTAATGACGAAATATTGAATTTAAATGAAGTACAGAAATTAATCAATAACGTTCGGCCAAAGTTTTAGCAGATGGGATTGAAAATAGGATTGATTAACTCACCTATTGTTCCAGAAAACAAATCTATACCATAAGTTGTAACGTATCTTAAAATAAAATAATAAAATGAAGCGCTATCTAAGTATCATTTCCGCATTATCACTAATCCTAGTTTTATTTTCCTGTGATGCCATATCTCAGAAAAAAACTGATGTTAAAAAAGTGAAACTCACAGCACCAAAAGGAAAGGCCATTGCTGGTTTTGCTGAGGGATGTTTCTGGTGTTCAGAGCATATTTTTGAAGCAGTAATTGGCGTAGACTCGGCTATTTCGGGATATGCCGGAGGTACAGTACCAAACCCAACCTATGATTTGGTAAATACCGAAACAACCGGACATGCAGAAACAGTACTAATTTACTATGACCCTAAAGTAATTTCATATGCTGAATTATGTAAAGTATTTTTTGCTTCACATGACCCTACAACTCCCAATCAGCAAGGGCCCGATCGAGGTTCATCTTACCGCTCCATATTATTTTATACCGGGCCAACAGAAAAATCGGCAGCTCAACAGGCTGTGAAAGACATTACGAACTCCGGAAGATTTAGAAAGTCACTAGTAACTGAATTAAAACCACTCACAGAATTCTACAGAGCAGAAGAGTACCACCAGGATTATATCGAACACAATCCAAATCAGGGTTATGTAAGGGCGGTTTCTATTCCACGATTTGAGTTGTTCAAGAAGACGTATAAGGGGAAGCTTAGGTAGGAGGTCTGAGGTAAGAGGTAGGAGAACTGAGGTCTGAAGTAGGAGGTCTGAGGATATCGGAAATCATACTTCATGCCTCCGACTTCATTCTTCATGCCTCCGACTTCATTCTTCCGACTTCATACTTCCTACCTCCGACTTCATTCTTCATACCTCCTACTTCCAATTTGAATTCTCTACCTTTACTAAATGGATTACCAGGTTCACCAGCTGCAAAATGGAATACGTGTTTTGCATAAACCAAGCCCTTCAAATATTTCGCATGCCTGCATTATAATCAATGCCGGTTCGCGCGATGAAGATCAGGCTAAAGATGGACTGGCCCATTTTATTGAACATCTATTGTTCAAACAAACCGAGAAAAGAAATACAAACCAGATATTAAACAGACTGGAGCTGGTTGGTGCAGATTTGAATGCCTATACCACCAAAGAATATACTTGTGTTCATGCCTCTTTCTTAAAACCACATCTAGAAAGATCACTTGATCTTTTTGAGGATATCCTATTTCATTCTGTATTTCCTGAAGAAGAAATGAATAAGGAAAAAGAGGTGATTCTAGATGAAATCTCTTCGTATCAGGATCAGCCTGATGAAGCCATTAACGATGATTTTGAGGATCTGCTTTTTGAAGGTCATCCATTGGGCAGAAATATTCTGGGAACCCCCGAATCAGTAAAAGGCTTTAAGAAAAAAGATATTGAGCTCTTTATGAAATCCAATTATCGTACAGATGAAATCATCATTGGGATTTTCGGAGATTATGATTTTAAGACAGTTATCCGCATCAGCGAGAAGCTTTATGGAAAGGTACCAGCCAATTTAACGGAGAGAGTACGCCAAAAAATAGGGACATATACCCCGAAACACATTGTTTTTAGTAAACCTATCAATCAGGCACATTGTGTGATTGGCAACCGATCGTACTCTTTTCACCAAAAACACAGAACAGCCTTTTTGCTTCTGAACAATTTATTGGGCGGAACAGGTATGAGCTCACGTCTGAACCTGGAAATTCGAGAAAAATATGGCATTGCCTATACCATAGAATCAAACTATACCCCAATGAGCGATTCGGGTATTTTTTCTATCTACTTTGGAACAGATACTGAAAAAACTGAAAAGGCTATCAAACTGCTCGAAAAGGAACTAAAGAAACTCCGGGATCAAAAACTAGGGCCCGTTCAATTACAGCAGGCCAAACATAAATTCATTGGTCAGATTGCATTAGGTGAGGAAAACAGAATGGGACTGATCATTTCTATGAGTAAAAGCCTACTAGACTTTAACCGGGTCGATTCTCTGGAAGAGGTATTTGCTAAAATTAACAAAGTGACTGCCCCGCAATTGCTTGAAATTGCCAATGAAATGTTTGATCCAACGCAATTAAGCTCGCTGATATTTAATCCGAAAGAATAAATTAAGCTTTTGAAAAAAGTCCTAATCAATCAAGACTAAATGATTTGATTTGAGGATAAGGATCATCTGCACGAAAATACTTATCCTTAAATCATGAATCCAGAATCAAATTAATTCTTTTTCTTTGATGCTTTTGAAGCTTTTTCGCTAGTCTTAGACTTGTCTGAGCAACAGCTCATCTTACAGTCTTTACCCATTTTACATTCCATTTTTTCTGCTGGTTTTGGAGCAGATTTAGGCTCTTGGGCAGTTACCGATAATGTTGCTGCAAAGAATGCGATCGCTAAAAATCCTAATATTTTTTTCATGTTATTTTCTTAGTTTTTTAAATGTGCTAAAACTGTGATGCCTCCTTTTACAGTTTCACCAAGTCCAACTTTGATTTCAGTTCCTAAAGGTAAAAACAAATCTACTCTGGAACCAAATTTTATGAAACCGAATTCCTCTCCCTGCACAGCTTGCTGACCTTCTTTAGAATAACAAACAATTCTTCTGGCTAAAGCACCTGCTATCTGACGGAAAAGAACTGAAACGCCTGCTTTATTTTCAATAACAACCGTGGTTCTTTCATTTTCAGTAGATGATTTTGGATGCCATGCTACCAGAAATTTTCCAGGATGGTATCTGTAATATTTAACGATACCCGAAATTGGATTTCTATTAATATGTACATTGATTGGCGACATGAAAACGGAAACCTGAATACGTTTATCTTTAAGAAATTCCGTTTCTTCCGTTTCCTCAATCACAACTACCTTACCATCTGCAGGGCAAATTACATGCTGATCATTCATTATTACCGTAATTGCCGGACTCCTGAAAAACTGAAGGATGATCACGAACAAGGCAAATGATAAAATATAAATAATCCAGGTAAACCAGGCAGTATTGGGAAGAAGGTAGTGTACAACTGCATTCAATACTAAAATAAAGAGAATACATAGTGCGATTGAAGTATAGCCTTCTTTGTGAATAGTCATTTTATAATGGTTAGTTCCGAGCAAAAATACAATTTTTCAAATTAAACTGCTATTGACTGTTTACTATTTGTGCTTACACTGCTTTGTAAATATCTCTCAAATTACGACCTAAACCGTTATAATCCAGGCCATAACCTACAACAAACTCATCCGCGATTTCAAACCCGATATAATTAATCTCATCAATCTTGACTTTTAATGAATCTGGTTTAAATAAGAGCGTACAAACATGAACAGAAGCAGGATTTTCCTTTTTAATCATCTCTAGAAGATATTCGAGCGTTTTACCACTGTCAACTATATCTTCCACAATGATCACATCACGATTCTTTAAAGGCATCTGCAGGCCAATTTCTTTTTTTATCTTTCCGCTACTTTTATCTCCTTCGTAAGATGAAACCTTCACAAAGCTTACTTCACAAGAAATATGGATCTCTTTAATCAGATCGGCAAGAAATATGAAACTGCCATTCAGTACTCCAATAAACACCGGAATGCGATTCTCGAAATCAACATTAAGCTGAATAGCTAAGAGGCGAATCCTTTTCTTGATCTGCTCATATTCCAGCATTAGCTCGAAGTTTTTCTTATCAATTTCTATCTTCATTGCTTTTATTTGGAGATATATTTACTAATTTCCTTTTTTAATTTTAGAGTCCCTCTCCAATTTTCTCTGCTCCCGTTTTTCTTTTCGAGTACTTGGCGTCCTTATTATAACACTGTCTCTAGGAATATTCTTTGGCTTCGGGGCTTCCTTAACTTGTAGGCTATCTATTCGTTTTTTACCAAATAGCTGCTGCAGAATTCCATCCTGTTCCTCGGCACCAATGTCAATCAGCAAGCTATCTGAAACCAGCGAATCAAGGGGTAAACCAGATCGTAAGCTTTCTTTTAATCGGACAGAATAAAACCCATAATAAGTACTGTCGGGGGGAGTCAATCCGCGACTGGCCATAATTCCACCAATAAAATTAAAATAGGATGATAGCCCAGATCTTAAACTTCCATCTCCTTCAAACCGGTACAAACCTGATTTAGGCTTTGGAACTATACTGGCAAGAAAAATACTCTCTCCGATAGTAAGCTCTGCCGGATTCTTACTAAAATAATATCGAGACGCTTCACCAATACCATACACATTTCTGCCCCACTCAATCAGGTTAAGATAGGTTTCATACATGCGTTCTTTACTTGACAGACGGCCATTTTCCATGATCCAAACAATCAAAATCTCTTCAATCTTCCTGGCCAGTGTTTTTTGTCGGTTCAGATAAACATTCTTTACCAGTTGCATAGAAATGGTGCTTCCGCCTCTCTTGAATGCTTTTTCTTTAAAATTAGTAGCGATAGATTTTCGGATAGATTCTTCAACAAATCCATTATGGCTATAGAATGAAGGGTCTTCTGCAGTCAGCAGCGCATTTTTTAAATAGGGAGAAATTTGGTCAATTGGGGTATAATCCGGATTTTCAGGACCTATAATAATATTCCGCATCGGTACACCATATTCATAAGGGGTATAAACAAAACTTCCATTGATCTTCTGAAGGTTCGTTTTTCCCCATTTTTTTACTTTGAACCCTGAATTTTTTAGCCTGGAATTAAAAATAACATCGTCCGGCTTTTCAGAGTCGAGGTAAAAATCAAGTTTGTATTGCAGTTTCCCAGCAACCTGGATACCTTCTAGTGATTCGAACAATCCTTGCGGGAATGAACTAATCAATTGCTGGGCATCAAGCTCTTCTGTAAAGATTTTTAATTCGTAAATTTTAGAGGGAGAAAGGGTATATTTTAGATAAGGATGAATGTCAATATCCTTTAAGTGAATGGTTGAAGTGCTATCGATTGAAATAAAATTCTTGCCAATCAACATATCTGCATCCAATGCGGCATCCTGTACAATTATATCATTCAATGAAATGCGGGAATGGTTTACCAGCAAGTTTTTAACTTTCCATGAGCCACTGATCTGGAGCTCATCTCCGCTTCGATTAACCCCTCTCATCTCGGTTGATGCCGTATCAAAATTGAGTTTTAGTCCGAATTTTTTTTCGAGAATGGGCAATTCAACCTTTTTATTATCTGCAAAAAGCATCAGGTTGAGTTTTTTGTCGCCCGGAGCAACGCTGCCCTCTATATGCCAGGTTGATTCATTTCCGTTTACTTTAATTGTTGAACTGACATCACCCCCATCAATTGTTGCAGTTGTGGTATGGATATCAACAAGGCTTGAGTCATCAGTAAATTTTATTTTAAAATCCCTGATATCCATATCATCCGGAATTTTATACAACATTTTATTGATCAGATTATTAGCAAACTTTGCCAAGTCTAGTTCAGGCTTTGCTTTTGTAGTATCAGACTGCTTTTTGCGAAAAAGAAAATCATAATTGCTTGTGGAATCTTTTTTTACCAGGTTAATGATTCCGTTATCCAGATTTATTTCAGCAATTTTTATATCTCCAAAAATCAAAGGAAACAATTTGATACCTATTTCAAAGTTTTGAATTTTTGCCAAACTATCTCTTCCCCTTGGCACGGCAATTATATTTTTAAAGTTTACGCTGCTCAAACCAACAAATTTAGCGCTTTCAATTTTCAGCTCCAGATCAAACTCTCTATCCGCTTTATTGATCACCTTTTTGATAGCCGCATTAAGTAAAGCTTCACGTTTGGCAAAGGCTATCCCAGCCGCAATGAAAATAATTGCAAGTAGGCTAAGCATTGAAATTCTGGTAATCTTATAATATTTTTCGGGTATCCGCATGTAGTAAAATATTCATTAATTGAAAGAAAAGGTTTTTAGATAAAATAGGTTTCAGGCTGATTAATAATTGCAGGTCAGTTCACTGTAAAAACCTTCATCTTCTAACAATAAACTTAGTACTTTTAGTAGATTTGAGATAAACTTAATCAAAAAATATTATCTCCTTAATATTCAAAAATGATCACGCAGGAACAAATATATAATGCACTTCGTAATGTAGAGGATCCCGATCTAAAGAAAGATCTGGTTACACTAAATATGATCGAAGATCTAAAGATTGATGGCAACAAGGTAAGTTTTTCAGTAGTATTGACCACACCGGCCTGTCCGATGAAAGCAATGCTTGAAAATGCCTGTCGAAATGCTATTCTTCATTTCGTGAGCAAGGAGGCAGAACTAGCTATTAATATGACCTCTAGAGTAACCAGCAGACCAGAAAGAGCCTTGGCTGGAATCAAAAATATTATTGTAATTGCATCCGGCAAAGGAGGCGTAGGTAAATCAACTGTGGCAGTGAACCTGGCACTTGGACTGGCTAAAAAAGGTGCGATTGTAGGTTTGATTGATGCAGATATTTACGGACCATCTATCCCTATGATGTTTGGAGTAGAAGGTGCCCGTCCTAAATCCACTCAGAATGCTGAAGGTAAAATACGGATAGAACCCATAGAAAAGTACGGCATCAAATTACTTTCAATCGGATTTTTTACGGATCCCAACCAGCCGGTTCCATGGCGTGGCCCAATGGTTTCAACTGCAGTAAAGCAGTTATTCAATGATGCCGACTGGGGTGAACTTGATTATTTGGTTGTAGATCTTCCGCCGGGCACGGGCGATATTCACATTACAGTTGCCCAAGGATTTCCAATCACGGGTGCTGTGATTGTTACTACCCCACAGAATGTTGCGCTTGCTGATGCTCGGAAAGGCGTTGGTATGTTTTTAATGGACTCCATCAATATTCCTCTGCTTGGAGTAGTTGAGAATATGTCTTATTTCAGTCCAGCAGAACTGCCCGATAATAAGTATTATATTTTTGGTAAAAATGGAGGTCAAGACCTCGCTAAGCAATTTAACACCCCATTTTTAGGTGAGATACCCTTAGTGAAAAGTATCAGTGATGCAGGAGATCTTGGAAAACCTATAATTCTAGAAGATAATCATGCGATGGGTTCAGCCTTTTTGGTGATTGCTGAGCGTGTGGCACAACAAGTGGCTATTCTGAATGCTGTTAAATAACATTTTTTAAAAAAATTGTATCTTTATAAAAACAAGAATCATGGATTTGTTGCAAAGAGTTGAAAATGCATTAGACACTATCCGCCCTTATTTGGAAGCCGATGGTGGAAATGTATCCATTGAGGAAATAACGACTGATAATGTTGTGCGACTTAGATTGTTAGGCTCATGTGGCTCATGCCCGATGAGTATCATGACATTAAAAGCTGGTATTGAGCAGGCTATTAAACGTTCCGTTCCGGAAATTGAGTCGATTGAAGCAATCAATCTAACTGATATAGATGATCCTGAAGCGGTTTTACCTGAACGATTGAAGTAAACTTAACTGCATAATAAATCATTATATTGTCTGTATTAAATACTATTTAACACTATTTAACATCACTCCTATACGATTTTACTAACTTTGAAGCATGCGAAATTGGTTATTCCTTATTTTTCTGTTTTGTTCTCTTTCCGGGTTCTCTCAGGTTGGTGATAAGAAGCTCGTGCAATTTTCAGGAATAATTATAAACCGCGATAGTAATACTGTGGTTCCATATGTAACTATTACCAATTTAACTGGTAGGGATCAGTTTTTTTCAGCCAACTATAAAGGTTATTTTTCATTTGTTGCCAATGAAGGTGATACATTGGTTTTTACTGCTGTTGGTTATAAGCGTGAAGGTGTTGTAATCCCAATAAATCTATCTGATGATAAGTATACCATTCTGATGAAGATGCAGCAAGAGGTTATTAATCTACCTATGGTGCAGGTGTATCCTTGGGCAAGTACAGATGAATTCAAGAAAGAATTCATGACTCTAAAATTTGCAGATGATGATCTTGAAATAGCCAAGAAGAATGTTTCACGTGAAAGTTTATCTGCCATGATGGCCAGCCTTCCAAGGGATGGTGCTGAAATGCAGAGTTTTAATTTCCAAAATAATCATAACCGCCTGGTTAACAGGAATATCAACCAGCGTCTGGCAAATCCATTGCTGAATCCTTTTGCATGGGGAGCACTTATCCAACAAATTATGCAGGGTGATAGGAGTAGGGAGCAGTAGGGTTGGAGTTGTAAGTTATAGGTTATAGGTTGTAAGTTGTAAGTTTTTATTCTGGTTTAGATAAAAATTCTAAATGATCCTGCTGTCGTTGTGAGGAGGCACGACAAAGCAATCTCAAGATCTGAATTCAATTGTAATTTGAGATTGCCGCGCTGCGCTCGCAATGACAAAGTTAAAAGCTGAAAGGGGAAAGGTAAAAGCCAAAAGGGGAAAGCTGAGGTGAGACAATTCTCTGATTTTTAATCAAAAATGAATAGTCAAAGCACTCTATACTAACTACTCTATACTCAATACTAGATTCTAACCTACCTTCTACCCTTCTTAACCGAAGGAAACTTCATTTTATAATCAACCTTCACCATTCCCTTTGAAATTGAAGTCAGTCTATTTTTGAGCATGGCTTTACGTAGTGGACTTAGCTTATCGACAAAAAGTTTACCATCAATATGATCGTATTCATGCTGAATAATTCGTGCTGCTAGCCCGCTGAACGTTTCTTCATACTCCTCCCAGTTTTCATCAAAATAGGAAATAGTCACATTTTGCTTTCTTTCGATATCTTCACGAATATCAGGTATGCTTAAGCATCCTTCATTGAAAGGCCATTTTTCGCCGTTCTCTTCCAGAATCTCGGCATTGATAAATACCTTTTTGAAATCTGTAAGTGCAGGTTCATCTTCCGCAAAAGAAGTGGCATCAATCACGAATAAACGGATCGATAACCCGATCTGAGGAGCCGCAAGACCAACACCATGTGCGCCATACATGGTTTCAAACATATTAGCGATCAGAACATTCAAATCAGGATAATCTGCCGTAATATCTACACCTTTTTTACGTAGAACAGAATCTCCGTAGGCTATGATGGGTAATTTCATACTGTAAAAATAGAATCTTTAGTCGAGCTTACAAAGCGGAGGCGTTTTTGAACGGGAATTAATCCAAATGAAAAACCATTTCAAGAGGTTTTGAAACCGGGGAATTATCCGCATTCGTATCCATAATATCAGCCATATAAGCCCACCATCGTTTTACGATTTCATTTTTACTCAGATCTTGCGAAGTGCCCGTTCCCGAGATTTTCTGAACAGCAAAGAGGATATTCGTCTCTTCATCCAAAAATATAGAATAGTCGTGAATACCATTTTCTTTTAAAAGAGCACTCAATTCAGGCCAGATTAGGTCGTGACGGCGTTTGTACTCCTCTTTGAAACCGGGTTTCAGTTTCATTTTAAATGCAGCGATTTTTTCCATCATTTATCTTTTATACCAGGTTATTCATCCTCGTCAAATTAATCTCCAAAATTTATTTTATGGAGTAAAACTTCAGCTCAATTAAATCGTTGGGCAATGGGATATCTCCCAATGATTGATGAACAACTAAAGCTGTTCCCATTGCAGTGGCCTGTGCCATGGATGCGGCAAAAACCTCCATTTCAGGAAATATAAAGGATAACAAATTCATGTAAATGGAGTTTTTACTAAACCCTCCATCCACAAAGATTCTGTTCACATTTGATCCATTTAGAATCAACTGTGTTGATCTTTTTTGCTTTTTTATCAGGTTTAATATCAAGTGGTGATAGGCTTCTGCATCCGATGAAAAAACAGAAAGATCTTGTTTTGAGAAATCCTCTTCTTTCAATTCTATATTTTCCAGATTCAGAAGACTCTTGTCAAATGACATTTCTTCAAATCTAGATTTAGGCTGTCCATAATATTCAGCGATGCGGTTTACTTCCTGCTCATGCTCATGGCCGGCAAATAAGCGCGAGGCCTTAACCGGTGTGCCCTTGTATTGTAAATAACAAAGGCAATCTGATTCAAGTTCTTCTTTGGTTAATGGGCTTGCATTAAAGGGGTTTAAACTAATGCACCAGGTACCAGTTGAGATCAGTACAAATGGCTCTGTAAAACTGATTAGGTATGGGATTAGTGCTGCAGAGCTATCGTGAAGACCTATTCCTGAATCAAAAAAATGGCCCTCAAAGCTGGTTTTAATTTGTTCATCTGAGGCGGCAATTGGAGCTAGCTTATCCAAAAGATCTTCATCGATCAACCATTGGTGATATTCGTTTTTGCTGAAATCCCAGAAATTGGTATGACATCCAATACTGGTGATATCGGTATATAGTTTACCAGAAATGAGAGAACTCAGATATTGTGGAAGGTGTAAAACTGTCTTGATCTTATCGAGTAATTCCGGCCGTTCATATTTTATCCGGTAAAGCTGCATCCCTGAATTTAAGCTTCCCAATACCGGAGAAGCTGTTTTATATGCAAACTCATCCTTACCACCATAGTTTGAATAGAACTGTTCCAAAAGTTTATCCGAATAAGGCTTCAGGTAATTATACAGCGGTGTTAATGGCTGTCCGTTTTCATCCAAATAAACAAGGCTTGCCCCATACGATGAAAAATTAACAGCCCGTATATCAAAATTAGTGTTGCTGAAAATTGATCTCATGGTATCAAATACAAAGAGACTTAAACTATCGAGATCTTCACATGGAAAGCCATCCTCATCTTCCGTTTCGGCAAGGTTTCTAGATTGCTCAAAAACTACCTGATAATATTCATTGAACAAAAGGAGTTTTTTATTGGTTTTCCCAATATCAAAAACTGCAATAACCGGGATCTTCATATCAGTACTTTATGATTATAAACCAGTAGCTACAGTTTCAAAGCCTCGCTCTTTGATCAATTCTTGCCTTACCTCAAGCTTGCGGAATAAACCAATCGGATCTAAGGCTCCTCCTGCTCTTAAACGAGCTTCAACAACTAATGGTCTGACATCGGTGCGGAAACTATCCTGCAAGATCTCCTGCGCTTTGGCTACATCATTTTTTAACTGCGCTTCCTTTAGTGCATCTCTGTCTACGATCAATGCCTGAGTGTAGGCAATCATAATGGCCTCAACAGATTGCAAAAGATCTTCAAGTGGATCTTTGACATTGTGCGATGCATCGATCATCCATCCCAAATCAGTAGCATGGTTCATTTTACGATCATCCATCCCTTCAATCAGTTCATTGAAAATCAGAAATAGCTGGTATGGTTTGATACTGCCAGCAGTGAGATCATCATCGCCGTATTTTGAATCGTTGAAATGAAAACCACCCAGTTTGCCTTCCATTAACAATAAAGAAACAATCTGCTCAATATTGGCATTGGGTAAATGATGGCCTAAATCTACTAGCGTAAATGCTTTCGGTCCTAATTTACTGGCATATAAAAGCGATTGCCCCCAGTCGCCAACAGTAGTTGAGTAAAAGTTAGGTTCATACGCTTTATACTCAATGAACATTTTCCAGTCGGCCGGTAAAGCAGCATAAATCTCTTTCAAGCTGGCCAGCGTATTTTGAAAAGCAGTTCTGAAATTTAACTGACCCGGGAAGCATGATCCATCTGCAAGCCATACTGTTAGGGACTTAGAACCCAGCTCAATGCCATGTTTGATTACCTCAATATTATGATCAATAGCCTGTTTCCTAACAGCCGGATCAACGTGTTGAAGCGATCCATATTTATAGCTTTCTTCTTGGCCTTTCTGATCCTGAAATGTATTGGAATTCATTGCATCAAAGTGCAATCCATGTTCATTTGCCAGATTTCTGATCGCCTGATAATCTTTCGGAATATCCCATGGTATATGCAAAGAAATGGCATTCCCTGAACAGTTCAGTTTATGAATCAATCCCACATCTTCGATCTTTTCTTCCAGGTTTCTGGGTTCACCGCCACCCGGAAAACGACCAAAACGAGTGCCCCCATTGCCCAATGCCCAGCTAGGAATGGCAATCTGGAAGTCGATTAGTTTCGATATAATTGATTCAAATTGAGGTATTTGTGACTTCAAAAAATTAAACTTCGACCTATGAAGATCGATAGATCTCTGGTTATGTTCAGCAATTAAACTATCAGTTAGCTTCATATACTATTATCTTACAAAAGCCATGGCAACACCGCCATCCACATTCAAAACATTTCCAGTTGATTTACTCAGTAAACCTCCTACAAAAGCAAAGCAGGCATTGGCAATATCTTCTGGTAAAATGGTTTCATTCAACAGGGTACGTTTGGCATAAAATGCAGGAAGTTCAGCCACTGTGATTCCATATGCTTTTGCTCTGCCTTCTGCCCAGGCGCCTTCCCATATTTTACTATCGGCAATCACGGCATCTGGGTTAACTACATTTACTCGGATCTTATCGGGACCCAGCTCAGCGGCATTCAAACGACTGAGATGTAACTGTGCAGCTTTTGCAGAGCCATATCCCGCATTATTGGGTCCTGAAACTAGGGCATTTTTACTAACAATATTCAAAATATCACCGCCTCTTTTCTGTTTTCTTAAAACGCTCACCGCTTCTTGTGTGATTTTAAACTGTCCCTTGACAAGCACATCGTAAAGCAAATCCCAATCTTTATCGGTATGCTCTTCAATTGGTTTTGAAATTGATAATCCGGCACAATTAACCACAATATCGATTCCGCCGAAGTTTAAAGCCGCTTGCGAAAAGGCATTTTTTATACCGGCATCTTCAGTAACATTCAGTTGTACAGTAGCATAGCTGTCGCGTCCAAATTCTTTCAGAAACTGAGCTCCGGCAGCTGCCAGGCGATCCTGATCTAGATCATTTAATACAACCACAGCGCCCTCTTCAGCAAACTTTCTAGATATTGCTTTCCCAATACCGCCTGCACTGCCTGTTACCAAGGCGATCTTTCCGCTTAATGATTTAGGTTTTGGCATTCGCTGAAGTTTTGCTTCTTCGAGCAACCAGTATTCAATATTGAATGCTTCCTGTCTTGGAAGTGAAGTATATTCTGAAATAGCTTCTGCACCGCGCATCACATTGATTGCATTAGTATAAAATTCTGCAGCTACACGGGCCGTTTGTTTATCCTTTGAGAAAGAGAACAATCCAACTCCCGGGTAAAGTATAATAACCGGGTTTGAATCTCGTATAGCAGGAGAGTTTGAATGCTTGCAGCTAGTATAATATTCAGCATACATCTTTCTGTAGGCTTCAAATAATGGCTCAATCTGAGCTCTAAGCTCTTCAACATTATTCAGATCAGCGTCTGGTTTAAGATTAAGAATCAGCGGACTAATTTTCGTTCTTAAAAAGTGATCTGGGCAGCTGGTTCCCATTGGAGCCAGTCTATCAAGATCATTTGAATTGATAAACTCTAAAACCCGTGTATCATCTGTAAAATGACCAATCATGGAACGTTCAGATGAACATAACCCGCGTAAAACAGGTGCAATTCTTGCTGCCTGCTCTTTTCTTTGCTGCTCTGCCAGTCCCTCAATTTTCTTCCCTCCAAATACGCTTCCATTCTTTCTCACACTTTCTTCAATGTATTCGGCACATTTTTCAACTACTTCTAATGTATTCACATACGATTCATAAGCGGTATCGCCCCAAGTGAATAGTCCGTGGGAACCCAACATAATTCCTCTGATTCCCGGATTACTATCCAGGCAGGCTTTTAGCTCTAAGCCTAGTTCAAAACCCGGCTTTCTCCAGTCAACCCAGCCAATGGTATTATCAAAAAGCTCTGCTGTAATACGCTTGCCATCTTTGGCCGCTGCAATAGCAATTGCCGCATCGGGATGAAGGTGATCAATATGCTTGAACGGAAGAAAACCATGAAGGGGTGTATCAATTGAAGGAGCTTTTGAATTTAGATCATAGATACAATGATTGAAAAGTTCAACCATTTCATCCTCATGCTGCAGTCCGCGATAGATATTTTTTAAGTTAATTAAACGGTCATTATATAATGCTGCCAGTCCGCTGCGCTTAAGAGTACCAATATCGCCACCAGAACCTTTGATCCACATGATCTCAGTTTCTACTCCAGTTAATGGATCCTTAGCCATAGCCTTACAGGATGTATTGCCACCTCCATAATTGGTTAGACGAAGATCAGCACCCAACAGGTTAGATCTGTAAATCAGCAAACCCACTTCATCATTGGCAAGTTTCGCGGCTTCAGCTACGTCCCAGAGGTAGCTTACATGTTTATAATTTGTATTTGACATAATTAATTAAATTGAATTTCCGTAGCCTACCAGAAGTACGGAAATAATTATAGTACTTATTCCTAAAATAAAAGTTGTGAATGTTTTTTTGCTCACTGCCGTCCATTCCTTCAGGAGCAGTCCCCACATATTAGCAATCAGAATGATAAAAGCCATGTGTAATATCCACGAGCTTGCTCCATTTCCTAATTTACTTTCTCCCATACCGTAAAAAAAGAACTGAAGAAACCAGGTTGTACCTGCTATGGCCGAAAAAATATAGTTTTTAAGAAGCGGATTTTTCGTGTTTGCATAATCTCCGAACGTCTTATTACGAGCGTTCAGAATGGTACACCAAATCAGGTTTGTTGTTAGTCCTCCCCAAAGCAATACCACATAAGTTACGTTATTTTGGAAGAGAAATTCGGTGGTTTCTGCAGGATTAGCAGCTTTCCATAAAGAATTTGCCGCTTCTGCCATTGGTTTTCCAGCTTCAATTCCAAAATTGAAACAGGCACTTAAAACTCCTGAAATAATGGCTACAATGAGTCCTTTGACCATGTTAAACTCTTGTATAGTTTCCTTTTTTATTTCTTCGCTCAGTTCACGTTCTTTTAGCATTCCTGCTCTCCCACAAAGGAAAATACCGAAAAGGCATACCAGCACACCAAGAAGCACAATACGTCCGCCTTCGCTGTTAAGCATATCGGTAAAACTGATCTTTCCTGTTTGCGGATAAAGATCGTAAAATACGGGTGGCAAGAGTGAGCCTAATGCTGAGCAGAAACCCAAAACTACTGAGTTGCCAAGTGACATGCCAAGGTATCTAACTCCAAGACCGTAGGTTAAACCCCCAATTCCCCAAAGCAATCCCATGATAAAAGTAACCTTCAAAATGGAGTTATCCGTATTACTGATGATCTCGGCAAAAGCTGGAATAGTGAGGTATGCAGCTAGAGGAGGAACGATTAACCAAGAGAATAAGCCTCCAATTATCCAGTAGCTTTCCCATGCCCAACCCTTAACCTTTTTAAAAGGAATATAAAAACTCCCGGAAGCAGCTCCGCCAATAAAATGAAAGATAACACCTAAAATTACTTGCATGGATGAGATTTTAAAGAGTTTGAATATATCTAAAATATGGAATTTATTCGTTGTTGTTTATTGTTTTTTTTAAGGTGCCCATGGTCTCGTAGTACCGCCTCGGCTATGAGTGGGATGAAATTAGGAATGGTAGGCAGCTAAATTCAGGAACAGGAAAACTTATATCAATCTCAAACAAATCGTCCATTCACTGAACCTCCGTTCACCTCTCTTCCGCCTTGACTGGTGCGGCAATTACTGTCCTAGCCAACTCACTGCCTTTCATAGCAGCAGGCGCAGCGGTGGCATTTTGGTTCTTTTTTGCTACAGAAAAAGAACTAAGCCCCCGCGGCTATGAGCGGAGTGAAATTATAAATGCTTAGTGGGTACCACTAAGCAAAAGAATATTTGTTTTTGCCTGTGGCAAAGAATATTTGATACTTTTTTCTTGATGAAAAAGTATCCAAAACATCAAGAAAGAACGATGCTTCCACCACACAGGGCAAAACACCTGGCCCGCCGTTCTTTCATCCCACCGCGCGGATATTCTGCTTCATTGGGTATTAATTTTTTTTAGTCAAAATCTGACAGGCTACTAAGATTAACGTTAGTGGGGGTTATGAACGTTCATCCACCAACGGCTACGTACAGGGCTTTGATACTTTGTTTTGGGATGATAATAGAATTAACGCCCTGTCCAATGCCGCGCAATGCGGTTATGAATGTGCAGCACAATTATTTTTATCCGCCACGCTTGCACAGACCTTTAATAACCGATCTTCCCGCATTGACTGGTGCGGCAATTACTGTCCTAGCCCTCGCAGAACCTTTCATAGCAGCAGGCGCAGCGGTAGCGTTTATTCGCTGTTTTTTATTGTTTTTTAAAGGCTCTCATGGTCTCGTCGTACCGCCTCGGCATGGTTTTTTTTGCTACAGAAAAAGAACTAAGCCCCCGCGGCTATGAGCGGAATAAAATTATAAATGCTTGGTGGGTACCACTAAGCAAAAGAATATTTGTTTTTGCCTGTGGCAAAGAATATTTGATACTTTTTTCTTGATGAAAAAGTATCCAAAACATCAAGAAAGAACGATGCTTCCACCGCACAGGGCAAAACACCTGGCCCGCCGTTCTTTCATCCCACCGCGCGGATATTCTGCTTCATTGGGTATTAATTTTCATTAGTCAAAACTTGACAGAGTACAAAGGTGATCGTTAGTGGGGTTTATGAACGTTCATCCACAAACGGCCGCGTACAGGGCTTTGATTAATTATATTTAGGATGCTTTTATAGCTAACGCCCTGTCCAATGCCGCGCAAGACGTTTATGAAAGTTAAGCCCAATCATTTTTCTCCGCCACGCTTGCACAGACCTTTAATAACCGTTCCTCCCGCCTTGACTGGTGCGGCAATTACCGTCCTAGCCCTCGCAGAACCTTTCATAGCAGCAGGAGCAGCGGTGGCATTTTTGGTACTTTTTTGCTATAGAAAAAGGACTAAGCCCCCGCGGCTATGAGCGGAGTGAAATTATAAATGCTTGGTAACACCAAGCACCTGGAAAATTACATGTGTAGCAGGTCATTTTTTTAAGAAGTTTTTTTTAAGCGCTGTGCACGTGTCATCCTGAAGCTTTTTTTCCTGTTTATCATATTGTTTTTTACATTCGTATTGTGGATAAAGCTACTCTGCGAAAACAATATTTAGATAAACGTCTGAGTATCTCCCGGTCGCGGTTCTTGATACTCACAGATGATTTGGTTAATCAGGTTAAACGTATCGATTGGTCTGAGTTCAGGACGGTTCATATTTTTTTGCCCATCAAAAAGAATAATGAAGTAGACACCTTTTCTATTTTGAATTATTTTAAGAATGCTGAGCCACAATTACAACTAGTAATTCCAAGAACAAATTTTGAAAATTTTGAGATGGAGAACGTGCTCTATGATCATGAATATACCTTACTTAGAAGGAATAAATATGATATTCCCGAGCCAATTCATGGTAAAATTATCTCCAATGATCAAATCGATCTTGTTTTTATTCCTTTATTAGCCTTTGATAAAAAGGGTAACCGCGCTGGTTATGGCAAGGGTTTTTACGATCGTTTTCTTAGAAATTGCCGACCCGATGTTAAAAAAATGGGAATTTCTTTTTTTGAGCCTGTTGATGAGATCAGCGATTTGAATGAATTTGACATTAAACTGGATTCTTGTATCTGTCCGGATAAGATCTGGGAGTTCTGATTATAGATCTAATTCTAGCAATACCGGGCAATGGTCTGAATGCCTGGCTTCGGGTAATATTGTAGCACGTTTTAGTTTATCACGCAACCCCTCAGAAACCATATTATAATCGATCCGCCAGCCTAGATTCTTATTTCTGGCATTCGCTCTAAAACTCCACCAGGTATAATTATGTGGCTCCGTGTTAAAGTGACGGAATGAGTCGATATAACCGCTTTTCATGAAATTTTCCATCCATTCGCGTTCTTCGGGAAGGAAACCTGAAGAATTAGCATTTGATTTTGGGTTATGTATGTCTATTGGTTTATGGCAAATATTATAATCTCCTGAAATCACCAGATTAGGAAAATCAAGCTTTAATTTATCTGAATAGTCTTGAAAATCTTCTAAAAACCTGTATTTAAAATCTTGCCTATCTTCACCACTAGACCCTGAAGGGAAATAGGTGCTCATAACTGAAACGCCATCAAAATCAGCTCTTATTATTCGTCCTTCGCGGTCATATTCGTCCATTCCTGAAATATACTCAACATGTTTAGGGCTTATTTTAGTAAAAATAGCCGTACCACTGTATCCCTTTTTCTCTGCCGGGTTCCAGTAATGTTCATATCCCAATTGTTCGAGTAAAATCAGGTCTGTGATTTGGTCGGGCGTAGCTTTTATTTCTTGTAAACAGATTACATCCGGGTTTGCAGCTTTTAACCATTCCAGCCAGTTTTTGCTTAATGCAGATCTTATTCCATTTATATTATAGGTTATTATTTTCATAGCAGATTATAGCGTATTGTTTTTTAAGCCCAACTTCTTTTCCATTTTTCGTGCTTCCCCCTTTTTGAGAAGACTAACTTCCATTGATATATCTTCTAGCGGACGATCTGTTGGTGATTTTTTTACAGCTGCAATAGTATCGACCATTTCTATTCCTTTAACTACTTCGCCATAAACAGTATAGTTTTGATCCAGGTGTGGTGTACCCCCAATCTCTTTATAAACTTTGCGTTGCGATTCAGGTATTACTCTGTTTTCCATTCTTTTCTTTCTAATCTCATCTAGTGTTTCATCTGTCCATTTCTTGCCCTGAACAATATAGAACTGACTGGCACTTGATGCTTTTTCTGCATTATTATCGCGAGCCGCAGCTAATACTCCTTTTTTGTGAAATAGGCTATCTCTGAATTCGGCATCTACCCGATACCCCAGATCGCCTTCACCCAATTGCTGACCCTGCTTTGCAGTTTTTGAATTTGGATCTCCACCCTGAATCATGAATTCTTGTATCACTCTGTGAAAAAGCGTGCCATTATAAAATCCTTCTTTGGCAAGTTTTAAAAAATTGTCATGGTGTTTAGGAGTTTGGTTGTATAACATGATGATACATTCTCCCTTATTAGTTTTTATCCGTACATAATCATGTTTTGGCTTTGCCATTATGCTAGATATAACCAGCATCAGGGCCAGCGTAAGATATTTTTTCATTTATTTTTCAGTCGAATTTTTGGTAATTGGTGTTTTATCTTCAATTATTTTCAAAATAG
>Ga0222712_10000517_pt1 | contig 50276 bp, 87 predicted proteins | sample C33_657DmetaG_FD_165043 | JGI IMG/M metagenome (GOLD analysis project Ga0222712, IMG submission 165043) | Estuarine water microbial communities from San Francisco Bay, California, United States - C33_657D | ecosystem: Environmental > Aquatic > Marine > Unclassified | place: USA: California... | reverse complement strand
AGTGCTTCTTCTTTATCCATACAAATGTGATGGTCTCGCTCACCATCCCCCCAAATAGAAATGGTGCAACCAGGACAACCCACATCAAGATGGGTGTCTTCCACAGTATACCAATAACCTTCGTGTTGTTGAATGCGGATTTGAGTGCTGATTTCCATAAGAGGTTTCTGTGTGTATGAGAGTATTATAGGGCACGGATTTTAGGTCTCCGTTATTTAATATTTGCGAACACTTCAACCGCAAATACCCCAGAACTGAAAGTATTATAAGGCACCACAGACCACTCTGGATGCTCTGCTGTGCCAGTTCTTCAAGTGTCAACCACCTACATCACCACTCACTACAATAGGTTCTACATCACCACACACAACTTCAACCTCAATTTGACTCATCATATTCAGCACATGATCTCTCACACGCTCTCTCGTTGCCTCAGTGAATCCTTCATAGTTACACACTCTCAAACTCTTATTGAGAGTATCCACAATCACCATCAAGTCACCAGCATTCAGTTTCATTTCTCATCCACCCAAATAAAAGAAAGACAATTTTTCATAAACCAACGAGTAATAGCATTTGGTTTGGTTGTCATATAGAACCTCACAAATCCAGTACCAAATGTATAATATCCTTCATGGTTATTTCCTTGTTTGATTACATAGGTGTGTGGAACAAATGAAGAACTAATACCATTTGATACAAGATAAGATCCGTCTGGTGCTCCTACTGTAAGTGTGGGTAGGAAAAATCCATTCTTACGGGCATACTCTAAGTTATCAATAATTCTATTGAACTTTTGATTGTAACGATACTCTTGAGTATCTCCAAGTTGATTAAACTTTTCCTTTACTCTCTCAATTCTTTTATCAAACTTCTCATCAAGTTCTTGTTGGATTTCTTCTAATGACTTAGGTGGCTCAGGAATATCAAGATAAGGTTTGATTATATCAAAATACTCAAAATCTTCAGTGTAATAAAAAGCACCAACAACATAAGGAAGAATACTTTGAGGTGCTCCTTTGAGTTTGTTTGGATTAAGTTTGTATCCTCTATATCCTATTGGTTTAGTCATTTGCTTTCACTCCACAGTAAATATCAGGATAAGTATCAGGATACTTCACAGGTGGTTTTGAGATTACGGGAGAAACACAAGGAATAGTATTAGGGGGAGTGAGAGGAGTATAAGGAGTGCTATAAAGTAGTGGAGATTTACTCAAATACTCTTCTATGATATTACAAGACCATCCATCCTCATAGAATTGCTTACCATAGAAAATAGCATCTTCCTTATTTGGAAAGGAAGCAACATAAGTTTCGTTGTGATAGAGTGAATAAACTTTCATTTCAGTTTTCCTCACGAAGTTCAAGTTCTTCAATCATACTTTCACTCCAAGTAATACCACTAAAATCTTCAGGGCATTCCATCCAATTTCGGGCATCCTCTTCGGTTTCAAAATCAAGAAACCCAATATTGGTTTCAACAATTTTTACTGTGTAAGTCATCGGTTTTATGTTTGTAAGGTTATTATTCGTTGATTTACTTAATCTCAATTTGTTTTAGGTAAATATCTTCATATTCTTGCTGACCACACTCAAGAATCTTCAGTTCCAATTCTATTTTACGAAGTTCAGCATCTTCCTTATTGAAAAAAAGTTCTAATGAGTCAAAATCTTCTGCAGTATAAGTGCAGTTATCTGAGTATGAACGAATAAGGGCATAAACTTGATTAGTCATCGGTTCTTTGTTTGTAAGGTTATTATACAGGGTTTCCGTCAATAAACATAGGGTGATTTGGATAAGAACTCCTAACCATCATTACCCTAATCATAAGGGAACCCCAATTACCTTTGAGAGACATAGGGTGCCCCTTCCTCGTGTGGTTCCAAGATAGAATACTCATAGTGTGTCTTTGTTTGTAAGGTTATTATACGACAAAAGGCACCCGATTTCAAGTGCCCTTGTGACGGTTCTTCAAGTGTTCTTATGAGACCTTATCAAAGAGGTCTTTGAGTTCATCGTGAAGAAATCCCAGTTCATCATATCGTTCTCCATATGAGAACTCTTTTGTTGATTGTAGAAGACGATAGAGTTGTTGTGCTTGGTATTCTGTGAGCGTGATTTTGTAATTCTTTTGAATTTCAATCATAGTAGGACATATCATAACTACCTTCATTATAACCCATTTGAAAGATTTCTTGGGCAAACTCCACAAAGGCATCAAAGTTTCCAGAATACTCCCAACCATCATTCTCATCCCAATCTTCTTCAAAGTGTTCTTTTACAAGTTTGAGGACTTCTTCATCTAAAATCATTTGAGTGTCTCCAAATCTCCATTAATAATGTCTTTGACTACATTATACTTGATTTTATCAATTTCTTCATCTACCCACTTCTTTGCTTCCTCATTCAATCTTTTGAGGTTTTTTTCCCATTCTTCGTCAGTCATCGTTCAGCAACCACCTCAAAATCATTCATAGAAATACTCCTCTTACTTTTAGCAAGAACACCTTGATTTGGAAAATAAGGAACTGCTACAAGATTATAGCAGGGTCTCAACTGCTCATAAAGCATATAGAGGTGTCCGTCTTTCTTGTATCGGTAGAGTTTCATAGTTTTTCAAGTTCATCACACAATTCTAACACATCAGCACACATAATCACACCAGGGCTTTGTTGGAGTTGGTTGATAAGTTCCTTGAATGTATGAATGAGGATTTTAGATTGAGACAAATCCTTTTCTACATCCATATAAGCATAGAGAACTTCTTTTGCTCTTTCAGTCATAGTGCCTCCACATCATCAGCAATTTCATCCAGTTCTTGAGCAGTATGAGTAAGCCAAGGTTCATTTGCAAGCACTCCATCTCTATGAATGAGAGAAGAAATCACACGAATAGAAGATGCTAATGCTTGTTTCATATCATCGGTGGGTTCTACAATCAATTCTGCTTTGAATGTTTCCCAGATTTGGTGTGCTGTGTTAGTCATCATAGTTCCTCTTTCAATCTCCAAAGGATAAAATCAAAATCACCATCATTAACTTTTTCTAACCAATCAGTAATCTCCAAAAGTGCTGCCTTTGCCTCATTATTACGGCAGTCCTCATAAGTTTCTCCTTGTGGAGCAGTAGAGATTGCCGTAGCAATTCGTTGGAGTAGGATTTTAGTGTTAGTCATAATACATCTCCTGTTCATAACGGACATAATCACTTTGAAGATAGTTAAAGAACTCTCCGTCTTCACTTCTCATAGTATAGCACCATTCATCAAAGATTTCCCCAATCCACCACCAACCAACTTGGAGTTTTTCAAAGAAGTTCATAGGACGATTGTAGAGTTTAGTCATAATAAGTGTTATTGTTTCCGTAGTTTAGATAATACCAGAACAACTTTCTCATTCTTTCTTCATTAGGATATCCATCAAGATGGTTCCACATATGATTTCTCCAAGAATACACACAATACTCAAAGAGATGAATAGAAGTCCAGATGTTCCATTTCTTCCAGGTGTCAGTCATTTCCTCACCTCACAAGCAGGAGTAAGATCAATTAAGGTTAGGGCAAGTTTCACTCCACCAAGCATTACAGTTGGAGCAATCACCAGAAACAGTAGAATGCTAAGAGGCATGGCAAGATAATATTGAAAAAAGTATTTCATTCTTCATCCTCGCCATAAACAAGTTGTTCAAGATAATCAAGTTGGTCTTTAATTTCTTTAAGTTCCCCATCCAAACAAGCAATAAGTTTTACGATGTGGCAGTATTGTTTATAATGTTCCGAATTATTGAATTCGTCTTCAGCATCTTCTATTGTAAGGTAAATGTGCTGATTGGTCTTATGTAAATCAGCATAGACCTTACCATCCTGCCTCTTTTGCATAATCACATAGAATTCAGTCATTCTTGCCACCCATCAAAGTATTCTGTAAAAAGATTGAAACTCAAACCAACCTTACCAAGTTGAAAATCTACTCCAAACAAAGAAGTAGAAGTGAAAAATGAGAGTAGGATGTGTAATCCACCATTACTATGAACTAAAGCACTGGGATTTTCATAATTCACCCACAGAAATGAATGATTTTTGAAGATACCAAACTGCCAAGTGCGTGAGGTTTCATCATTTTCCCAAACTTTTTTATCGTATTGGAAGAGTTTCATCAGTCCTTTGTGTGTATGAGTGTATTATAGGACATTCACAGGGTCTGTGGAGTGCCCTTGTGACGGTTTCTCAAGTGTCCTCCAAAGCGTCCAATTCATCAGCAATTTCTTCAAGGACAGTAGAAGGATGACCCAATTCTGGAAGGTCTGTATAAAGTCGTTCGGCAACTACACGAATAGCAGTAGCAAGTGCCTGTCTCATATCATCTGTGGGTTCTACAATAAGCTCCCCACAGAATGCTTCCCAGATTTGTTCAGCACGATATGTCATTTCAGTTCTTCCTCATCAAATAAAGCATCCCAATCAGGATGAGGCATACCAGCAAGCACCATTTCACCACATTCAGGGCAGTGAAACATACCAATAGGAGCATCTTTGTAGATGTCTGCTGTTGGGTCAAAAGTACATTTAGTCATTCTTCATCCTCCATCACAAACTCTTCACACCTTTGTTCATTCACATTATACTGCCTCTTCGCAGAATAAGGAATAGCACCTTTCCACTTTGGAATTTGGTTCATTTCATCCACCCCAGTCCAATCCACAAGTTCAGGTGTTTCGTCCTTCACATAATACTGGGCATTTGCGAGTGCCTCTTTCTCATCTTCTGCCAGAATGACGACTTCAGTTTCGTAGGTTACTTTATAGAGTTTCATTGTTGTTCTTCAGTCATAAATCTTGGGTTGTTGGGGATCTTTTCTCCATTCTCTGGCAAAGCACAAGTGTGGTTCTGTTTTATGATCCATTTGTGCCATCCAGTGAATACCATTCTCATCAATAGCATCCAGATAATGAATGCGGGTTTTGGGATCAATCACGCGGGTAACTGATACAAACTTTACATGTGTCATACTCTCTCCATTTTAGCAAGTGGTTCATTGCCCCATTTCATCGGGGGATCATAATTCACACCAATCATTTCAGGCCATTTCCTTTCAGAACCTTCACTTTCAATGATATTCTGCTCTACAGCACGTTCCCATGAGAGTTTGTGCCGAATCACACAATGAATATCATAAAGAATCCCATTACTCTCTGGAAGGTTCTGATTGCCAATGCCCAGTGAAGAGGCATATCCATCAATGTTGTTGATCATGTGCTTGGATAGCAGTGCTCCGATGATTTGAAGATCATTACGAAGTTCTTCATAGTCAATTGGTTTTTTAAGTGGTAGATTGTCTTCAATCTCCCTCCACTGACCGAGTTGAACCCGTTGAAGCAAGTCAGTTGCCTCTTGTAGTGCCCATGCTTGCTTTTCAGTGATCGTGAGAGTGTAGGTTTTGGTCATTGCTCCTTTGCGGATGAGATCATTGTAGCATCAAAAAGGCACTCCGCAGAGTGCCTGGTGGACAGTTCCTGAGTCGTATCAGGGAGTAATTTCGATAGTCAGTTCAGGAGCAGATTCCTCAGCATTCACGTTGAAATCGGCATCGAACTTGTCATAAGTTTGCAGGAAGATCTGCTTGGTCTCATCATCGAATCGGTTGATGCACGCCTTCAGTGCCTTTTCCTTGTTACCAAAGATGCTATAGGCACGGATGATGTGAACCAGACGACGGGTGCTGATAATCTCATCCACACCACCATCGAAGAAGGTTTTACGGATGTTATCTGCCCAGTCAACGAGTCGTTTGCAGAAGTCACGGTCTTCCACCCCAAGGTCCAGGGCAGTGCCTTCAAGGATCTTCTGCTCCACAGAGGGGGCAGGATAGGACTGCTCCATAGTCACAGGGAACCGTTCCAGGAATGCCTCGTTGAGGACGTTGGTGCCGATGAAACGACCATCATCAGAACCCTTACCCTTGGTGTTGGCAGTGGCAATGACGTTGAAACCAGGAGCAGGTTTCACATAACGACCAATCTTCTTCAGGAAGACACCTTTACCTTCAAGAATGGACTGTAGGCACAGGATTTTGTTGCTGGCAAGGTCAATTTCATCAAGAAGCAGGATTGCTCCTCGCTCCAGTGCTTCAATGACGGGACCGTTGTGCCAAGCAGTATCCCCATTGAGAAGGCGGAAACCCCCGATAAGATCATCTTCATCAGTTTCAATAGTAATGTTGACACGAATCAGTTCACGTTTCAGTTGAGCACATGCTTGCTCGACACTGAAGGTCTTACCGTTGCCAGAGAGACCAGTGATGAACACAGGATAGAAGATCTCCGACTTGACAATCTTCTTAAGGTCAGCAAAGTTACCGAAAGGAACAAAGGAATCATCCTTGTCAGGAATCATGCACTGCTTGTCTTCGGCAGGAATCACAGAAGGAGAGTGATAGGCATGTTCGATCTCTTGAACACGTTGCACAGTCACCTCCAGGTTCCAACGACCGCGGGTGGTCTTGTACTCTTCAAGACGACGGGTGATGGTGGGATAAGAAACATCGTTCATGGCACAGTAAGCACGGACATCAGCAGCAGTGATCTCAGTGCCGTAGGTGGTCTTGAGATCTTCGATGATTTGGTCTTGAGTCATGGCAATCATGTGGGTGGTTGTTTGAACTGAAGTAAGTATAGGGCAAAGGTGGGGTGGGCAAGTCCCGCAGTGGACACTTGCCCAACTGTCCATCAGGCAATCAGTTGGACAAATTCGTTGAGGATCTTCTTGTTCATCTTCTTGGATGTCAAGGTCTTCTTCATTGCATTACGAATCTGAATCTTGGTTGCATTCTCCTCAAGTTGCGAAAGATAATCAGTTTGATTATCCATACCTGCCATTGCAATACCAAAGTATTTGCTGTAAGGAGAATCGGAAATGGAGAATGACTTCTCTTTCTTCCAATCAGTCATGAGTTTGGTCTTTTCACCAAAATTCACATAGTAATCCATGAACTTTCCAGCATCAAATCCGTTCTCAAGAATACGAATACCAATGAAATTGACATTCACAAACTCATCCTGAAGAGCTTCCAGAAGAGTATCTTGAGCAAGATAGGCATTGTTCCTGATCTTGTAAACTTTTCCAGTGGCACGATTACGAACATAGTGCTGATTGTCACTATAAAAAATACTCCTCACGCCCCAATAACCAAACTTACTATTGGTATCTGGATCAATCCAATCCTTTTTAATATGGACAGAATATTGAAGGGGATTACCTTCACCATCAGTCAGAAGAATACAGTGAACCTTTTGGACATTGTTCTTCTTCTGGAACTGAGGAAGAACTTCCCTCAGACACATCATAGTTTCATTCAAAGGAGTTCCAGACAGATGCAGGGAAGAAGGAATACCGTAGCAGGTCCAGTGGTCGAAATTGTATGCAACCCTCCAGATGTTGAGCATTTGCTTCTCAAGTTCACGCGATGATGTTTTACTGGAGAAGAAATTCATCAACCTAAAAGTATGATCCAACCTCATCTGATAGTTTTTGTTTTCTGGTTCTGCAGGATGAGCAGTTTCAGACCAGTTGTTGGTGAAAGCATAAACATCAAAAGGAATGCCACACTTCTTGCAGAAAGAGATGAGATTGTAAAGTTGCTTCAGAGTTTGAAGCATCACTTTGTTCATCGAACCAGACCAATCCAGAATGAACACCAGTCCATGATTCTTACCATCAGGAATGGTCGTTACTTTCTTGAACAGATCCTCATTGTACTTGTAGGTATGTAGTTTGGTGCAGTCAAGAATACCAGTGCGAGCAGTTGATGCACGGGCATAAGAATCTGCTGCCTTGCGGCATTCAAACTCTTTCACCAGATAGTTGACTTCCTTCACAGATTCTGTCTTGTATTTTTGATACTCAGAATCTGCAGTATTGAATGGAGTAGGATAAAGATAACTTGTAGAAGGTTCTTGTGCTTTGAAGTGAGATTCAATCAACTTGTGAACATCCTTGGTATCCACTACATGATTCTTCAGATCAACACTGGGAAACTCAAGATACACTGCATCCTTTGCGTTCTTATTGATAAGATCACGAAGGTTATTCTTCAGCATATCATCAGTGCGAACCTTGGGTTCTTCATCAACCGATTCTTTTGGAGTGTTCCCAGCACCCTTCACATTCTCACCAGAAGTGGAAGGTTGATCGGAATCTGCAGAAGGATGTGCCTGAGATTCTTCAGATTCTTGCGATTCTTCAGATTTACCTTCATCCTTTGGTTGCTGTTGACCAGCATCACTGGGAGGTTGTTCTTCCAGAGAACCACCACCACTACCTTGTTCAGTGTAGTCCGCCTGAATGGATACATCCAACGGAGTGGGGTTTTTCTGTTTGCAATACTCATAGAGTGCCTGTGCAGCATTGAGAGCATCATCAAACGATTCTGCTTTGTCGATCATATCAATGATGACATCTTCTTCGGGAGTGAAGGAAATATCAACAAAGTTACCGATCTTGAAGTGCAGGTTGGCACGATCTGCAAGATTCATCTTGGAAATATCTTCGTTCTCAAGGCAGAAGAAATCATCATCCTGCATTTGCTGGTATCCTTTGAAGAAGGTCTTCGGAAGACCACCATAACGACGTTTCATCAGTTTCTCAATGCGAGCATCTTCAGTCACATTCACAAACTGAGGGGGAATATTATGAGTTTCCGTCCAGTCGATGTTAGGAGTGTAGAGAGCATGACCAACTTCATGTGCAACCAGAAGGTCGAACACTTCATCAGTTGCCTTCCCCCACATGGGAAGAGTCAGAACACGGGTTTGAACGTTAAATTGTGCGGTGTCACATTGCTTGTGCTCCACGATCAGGTTCTCTGTGGCAAGCACACGGGCAATTCCACCTTTGACTTCGTAGTTGACAGACATGGGTGCGGTTTGTTTGAACTGAATCAAATATACGAAAAAACCTCCCGTTTCGGGGAGGTCATGTGCCGCTTTTTAAAGTGGCTTAGTCGGGACTTTGCTTGTCGCAGTGCCTGTGGTTTAAGTTTTCGTTTCTGCTCCTTGCGGGAGTGGTGTTGCCAATTCGGGACTTTCATGTTAGGTGGTCGGCCAGTCGATGACCGTGCGAATTTCTTGGTTGTAAGACCAAACAGATTTTAGCATATCGGCATTGACCCCATTGGATTCCATCTGAACTATCAGGGAATTCAGATCTTTCGGGAAGCATGTTCCTCCAAAACCTCTGTCATTGTCAATACCAGGGACTTTCGTGTGGGATGATCCGATTCTGCTGTCTGTGGTGACACCTTGGCATACTGTATCATAATCCATTCCAGTTGCTTGGCACAAGTCATAGATCTTATTGAAATATGCGACCTTATATGCTAAGAAACTGTTTGAGAAGTATTTAATTGCTTCACTCTCATCAGATGTTGTATATATGATGGGAATGTAATGAAAAGTATTAACAAATAAAGTAGCAACCTTTTCTACCAATTTCAAATCACCACCGATGACATTTCGCTCAGAGTTTCTAAAATCATCTACTGCATTTCTTGCAGTCAAAAACTCTGGATTATGAACAACATTAAATCCCATCTGAGAATACTTTTTGGTAGTTCCAATTGGGACTGTAGATTTAATAATGAATATGCCATCTACATTTTTAGGACAGGTGGAGAAGAAGTTATCTAAAATTGAGAGATCACATTGACCACCAGATCTCATTGGTGTTGGTAGGCATACAAAAATAAAATCACAAGACAATACCTCAGAGAGAGTATTCAGTGATCTATTTGAATCTACATCATAAACTTTACAGGTTATTTTATCTCTAAAGTTTTGATATACTGCATTCCCAACAAATCCGTTTCCAATAATTCCTACCATAACTTTCTCCTAAATGTCACATTCGCAACTGTATTGTGTTATATCCTTTAAAAAAACTTTAAGAGTTTTTCCATCATCTTGAAGAGAGAATCTAACATCCTCAACATTCCAATTAGAATAAGATCTCCCAAAACGGTCAATAACTTCAAACCTTGTAACTTTACCGTAGTTTTCCATTTTCAACTCTCAATCTCTTTAGACAACATCAATAATGAATCTAATCCATCATTCATTGCAATGTCTGCAATTTTTTTTACAAATGAAGAAAGAATAAGTTTTTGTGCTCTCTCACGATCTTCATCTGATTTTATTTGATTTGAAGCAGTATTACACTGGCTGCAAAACCATTCATACAAATCGTTTTTGGTATCCATATTTCTCAAAATCTAAATCATACATGTCATTAATTACTTCAAAATCCCTTGGTTTCAATTTATCGACACTCAAATTGGGATCATTTATTTTGAATGTATTTAGATCAAGAGAAGATGGAGGCATATCTATGTTTAAAGTTTTGGATATATCTTCTATTGCTGATTCATATTCCTCATACTTATAAACTTTATCAACTGCCTCTGATAAAATATTTTTGTATATACAATGTTCTTTTATTTCTTCATTCCATCCATCTAACCCAAAACTATTAATTACTGCACCACCATTACAATGAATATCATTATAGTAAATTGGATTTATATTCAAAAATCTATTTTCTGAATCTATGAGATTTATTCCAACATGCCTCCATTGATAAAACTCAGCAGTAATTGTTTCTTCTAATATTCTATCATAAGGGTTTCTAATAAAGGCAAATTTAAAATAATCATCCCAGTACTCAGAATATAATCTTTCTCTAGCAAATTTAGTTGTTATATGTTTCCAATTATGCTTAACATTCCATTGATCTTCACCTTGTAACCATCTTTCAATATAAGTTCCTGCAGTAGCTTGGATATTGATAAAAATGCATTTATAGAAATGACTAATCATAAAATGCCACCCAATATCATGTCAATGTAAGTGTTGATGCTATTTTCATCAGTATGTGTTGATGGTTCAATTGCATTTAGATACTTGTAGACATAAGACCTACCCCTGTCTATCCAAGGTAAAGTGAATACATCAGCAAAGTTATCAACTACGATTTGAAATGCATCATCAATGCGATCTCTGCCAAGAACATAAAAAATAGCAACTGATTGAGCATAAAACTCCATCAGTTTCTCATCATCCCCATGCTTAAACCCAGCAATATAAATGTCTCTTGTTTCGTCCAAAATATCATGAATAGTCGGATCAAATCCGATTGTCTCCCCATTTTTCAACGTAATTTGCTTGTTCTTAATGGCACTCATGGAGAGTTTCATACACTCACGGGTTTGATCTAAAGAAAGATCTGTAACTCCATCTCTGTAAGCATATTGTATGCATCCATTAGTGCATTCAATTGCACGAATTAGAGCAGCATGTTGTTTTCCCGTTTCGGACTGTCTCCTCCAAACCGATTCCCACTTGGCAACATATGATTTGAATGTGTCATTATTGGAATAATCTTCCATGTATGGCACTTGTGCCAATTTTTCAAAGTTGATCATCTTTTTCTTTAATTAATTCATCTGCAAATAAAAGTAGAGAGTTTGAATCGATTGCTGGCGTGAATTGGGGTGTTTCCATATTAAAATTAATAGCACATGAAGTAAACCTATATGCTACTCCACGCAACATATCCCTTGCCCTGTTGCAATCTTCATCGTTGTAATCTTCACCGAAGAATTCTCTCATAAAAAGATCTGCATTTGGATTAGCTCTTTCCTTCATTTTTTTCCTCCTTTGCTGCTTTGTATCCTTCTTCAAATGCTGCTTTTATCCAAGTAATTATCGTAGAAACATCCTTTGTATCTGCAGCATAATACAAGTCATCGATCAATCGTTCCGACCTAAATGAATAACCTTCAAGTTCATAGAACCATTCATCAAATTGTTCTTGCATGTAATATCTATTCATTGTGATTGAAACCCTCCTACAAGTTTTAAGATATTGGTATTATTATATACAGTGATAGTTCCAGCAACTCCAACTGCAGCACCAACAAAAAATGTGATGATTAGCAATTGACTCATAATAAACATCTTAATCATGCAAATCCCCCTTTACTGGACTTGGATTTCTTTTTGGGAATATCAATCACTTCAATGTAATCAACATACCTCTTATCATAATCCATCCATGCCTTTCTGGCAAGATCATAATCCTCATACTTTACTTGCTTTCCATTTGTATAATGGAGTATGTAATGATGTCTATCATAAGGAGCATCAGATGTTACGGTAAAGAACTGAGTCATAATTCCTCAAAATAACGGAACGCATCACGAAAAACTTCATCATCATCACTTGAATCTAAGCACAGCCATCCAGCACATAAGGATTCTGAAACACATTCCCATGCACGAACTGCATCCTGATGTGAGATGTCATATCCTCGGTCAGCAAACACTTTAACAATGCGATCAATGTCATTGGTGTATTCATGATGATGGTTGTACGGATCCTTGAACTTTAGTTTTTTCATTTTGCTTTACCATGGAGAGGACAATCGCCATTGACCCATTTACGATCTTCTGGCATTTCTGCGTTGTCCATCACTGGACACTTACATCCTTTTTTTACTGCTTCTTTAGATCCAGGAATCAAACCATTCCATGCAAGCATTTTATCACCTGGAACCCAAAATCCATCTGCTGTCATTTCATAACCTTCGGCAATCATTTCACCATAAGTTAATGCTTTATCATGATCTTCATTCCAGAATTTTCCCCATGCATCTTCGCATTCTTTAGATTTATCGTCTTTATCACATGTAAGTGCTTTATTTGCCCATTCTAACTCACGGGTGGTCATTTCTTTGCATGATTCCTTATCCTCTGCAGCATCGCACATCGCATTAAGTTCTTCATCAGTATAACGAAGTGCTTCCATATCACTATGCCCCCAAGGTGGCATACAATCTTCGATTTGCTGCTTTTGCGTATTACGTCGGAGATCCCAATATCGTTTTTCCCAATTTTCTGCAAGTTCTTCATATAGTTTGATCCTTGCACCGATATGCTCTTCCATGACAAGATCAAACTCATGTGCAAGTTTCTTCATGTCATCTTCGTTATTCATTTCATTGAATGCAAGATTACAGGCACCTTTCATGATGCCATACTCATTGTGTCCAATGGAACGAAGGAAGTTACTGAAGAATCGGAACAACTGCATTGTGCTCAGATCTTCTGCAGGAATCTCCATAGTGATATGTTCTTCTGGGAGAATATCATCACCATAGTAAGTTCCAGTATATTCAAATTTACTATCGTATTTGAGTGTAAGTTTTGCGCCGTGAGTCATGATGAGTCCTCAAGTGATAATAATAGAATAACACCCCCGACTCAAGGAGTCAAGGGATATAAGGGATGCTTATCAGTCAAGCAGCATACATTCGATGCATGATTTTAGTTCTTGCATATCTTCTTTGTTTAATCCATCCAATGTAATTACATGATTATCATCAAATGCAATGTTAATTCCATAAATTCCAGTGATTTCATCAAAATATCCAGAAGTTTGAATAGTCATAAGTTACCTTTATCTAAATGTATTTAATCATCAAATAATGTTATAGGAGATTGTTTTTTATCTTCTTTTCTTTTTATAGTTTCTTCGTTTAATCTACGAATAGCAATGTCATTATATTCTTGGGATATATCAATTCCAATATAATTTCTGTTTAAACATTTTGCTGCCAATGTTGTTGTGCCACTCCCATTAAAAGGATCAAGAACAAGTCCGTCAGGAGGACAAAAACATTCTATCATGTCATATGCAAGCATATTTGGAAATACCGCTGGATGTTGACTTTTAAGTTTGCTTTCACCACCACAAGTATTTCCAAACGTCATTATAGTGCCTGGACATTTTGTTGGATTAATTTTTACCTGACGAGAACCAGTTCTTCCATTTTTTGTCCTAATGTTAGCACCAGTCATCACTTTTCCACCATGTTTTGATGGGATTTTGAGTGATTCTTTATTAAAGTAATTGGGTCTATTGCCCTTTAAAAAGATGGGCATATATTCATGATCAACACGAAATCTCTGCTTCCACCATGCGCCTTCTGTTCCCTGACGATGATAAATGTTACACTCAAATAAACGAAAACCAATGTTATCGCACCAATCTACGATAGTACGAAAAGATGTCAAAGTTTTAGCAAAATCCTTTGTAGAATCCTGTATTACCATGACGCAAATTCCACCGTTTTTTAATACGCGAAAAAGTTGTTCTCCTACCCCACGCAAATCCAAAGAATATCCATTATAATCTCTCAATCCATCATATGGAGGAGAAGTTACAACCATATCAACACATTCATCAGGAAGTGTTTTAAGATATTCAACGTTGTCCGAGGTTACAATGCAGTTCAAGTTCATTTAACTTTTTTATTTTTTAAAGCATTTTCAAAATACTGCAAGTTATCACCTATCATTCCAGTTCCTGTATTGCATAATTTACACAAATAACCACGAAATTCCTTTGTTTTGTGATCATGATCACATTGCCAAGGTCCATTAGTTCCATCAACACCTTCTGGAATATCCTCTCTTTTTTCATAACAAACTTTACCACACTGAGGGCATGGCGTCAAATATGAAGGGGCAGGATTTTCCTTTTTTAATTTAAAAACGACAGATGATTCTTTCTTTGAACAATCTTTACAATTTGTGTTTACCCTCAATCGCATCCCATTCTTTTTAAATCTTGTCCTATAATGCGGAAAATAGTTTGAAGGTAATTTTCTTTTACATACAGAACAAATGCAACTTACTTTTTCTATATAATGCTCATCTAAGCATTGATTGCAAATAGAGATTAAAGGAAAACTTCCAAATGGAGAAAGAACAAAATTACTTGGTGATTTTAAACAATTACAATGGGAACAAGGAATCATGATTTAGGTCTGTAATTTGATGGTGGTTTATAATCTTTGGTAGGTCTATAAAGATTTGGCCAAGTATCACGAATGATATCTGCAGTTTTATATGGGGTATGGGTACTGATCACTTTTTTCTATTTTGTGTATTTGAAAGTACATTTTATAATATTTGTTTTTTAATAGTTCAATCATTTCAAAATCCTCATGCTCTTCCATCCTCTTGAGGAGATAAGAGCAACCTTCCAATTCACTGAGAAGACGAGATATAGTAATGCTCGTCAGTTTTTCGGGAACATTCCAATCAGGGATCATGAGTTTTAATTTTCTTTGAGTTTTCTGCGAATTGATGAGGATGAGATTCTATCGTCAGATTGAGATGTTGTCTGTATAGAGGATATCCATTTATCAAGTTCATCTACAATATCATCAGCAACATCAGATGAAAACAGAAACTTGGACCTCAAAATATCATAAAATGATTGATTTTCTGGCTTTACAGTATTTTGACCAGCATCGAACGCATCACGGAAAAAAGGCCATGCAAAATCAGAATCTGATGGCCAATCACCATGAATTTTCTTCCATTCTTCTTCGGCAAGTGTTTTTCCTGTAAATTTCATGCATTATACCCATCAAATCTTAAAAGAGCACGACGACATTCATATGCAACAAATTGATTAGGAAAAGTTGCTATTTTTTGAAAATTTTCTTTGCGATAGATTGCCCATCGACTGCTTCCAACCACTGCTCGGACGATGTAAGGATTGTCCAAACCAAGAGGATAGGGTTTCATGAGAATTCATGTGTTGATACTTATAGTATAATGGATTCGACCATCGATGGTAGGAGTGTTGTGACACTTTTTTATCTGGCATAACAAGTCAAATAAATTTTTAGTATTTATGACATGTAGAAATGTGGGACAGTATCAAAAGATTTAATCTCTTTAACCAATGCCTTTGATGCGTTTACTCTGATTGCATTTACAAGTTTATTTGTATTTAAATCGGATTCTTTAACAATATTATATCCTTTTTTGGTAATAACTCCAAATACAGTTAAAAATATCTTCTTCTTTAAATATTGTGCTCCACCACGCAACATGTAATATGACAATTGACTATGCTCATAAAATGTATTCAACATTGATTTTGTTTGATCTATTTTTTTAGACAATGATGATTTTGTGGTTAAATTAATCACTGCACTTTGATATTTTTCCATCATTCCAGTTTCACCTGTTGCTTTTTCATATTCCTCAAAAAACTTATATAATTTTTCATTCCTTGATGTTCCTATATTCAATCCCTTTCTTTTCAATTCACTTACAGCAGCAGCATAAAAAGATTGAAGATTTTTAACTCTCAAAGTTCCTGTTTTTTGTCCACCCTTACCATAATCAACATTTCCAACCTGACCCTTTAACAAAGTGGATTTTTGTTTTCCAGTTTTTGTAGTTTCAGTCCTTGTCATTTTCATAGGAAAATTAATTTTCATCCTTGAATTAATTTCCTGATTTATATTTGGTCTTTTGGATGCTGATCCAGTTATTGTATAATTCAATGCCTTTTGTCTGATTGCTGCAAGTTCAGACATTATTTTGTTGTATTCAGAATATTGTGATATAAATTGCTCCAATGTTCTAATTCCAGTTCCACCAACCCATTGAGTACTATAACCTGGAATCTTTTTAGCAAACTGTCCATTGAATCCAGCAGATCCACCACCAGCAGTTTGAGCCTTTGGCCATGCTTGTAAGGTAAATTCAACATCAGATGGATATACACCCAATTTTTTATATCTAAAAATATATGGAAAATTCCAAGCAGCAGATTTTATATCATAATTACCAAGTTCTATTGTATCTTCTATTACTTGCCTGACATTAGTGCTTGGATCTGATAATATTGCTAAGAATTTGGTGAATGGATCAACTTTTTTTTGCATTTTTTTATTCAAAGTATCATCAGGTGCCCCAACAATTTTAATGTTCTTTGCCTGATTACTTGTTGGCAACTTCAAAGAAACTCCAAACAAATTATGCTTTTTCCAATGTTCGATAAGAATTTTATTATATTTGTCAAAATTATTCATTAAATACAGATCACTTTTTTTAAGTATTTCATTATTAAATTCAGTTAATATCTTTCTTTTTTCGGTTTTTTTAACAATATAGATGTCAGCACTTGAAAGAACATCGGGTTTATAAGACAATCTCATTGCCTTTAGAATCTTATTCAAAGATTCATCCTTTACTGCTTGCATAAATGGATCCTTTTGATCCAAAAATTCATATTGATTGAAATTTCTTGATATATTATTAGAATTATAAAACTCTTTTGCTACATCATATACGATTTTTACAGTAATATCTGTGATTACTTCATTTTTTTGATTTGTTTTTCCCTTCCAATTATTATATACTCTATCAAAATCAAACCCATTACTTAAATGTCTCGTATATTTGTTTATATCTTTTTTGAAGGGTTTACTTTCTGGATTAAAAAGATCATAAAAAGATTGCATATGCTCTTCTTTAGTAGAAGAGCTATATTTTTCTACAGCAAAATGTGCAAATGCTAAACACTGAATTAATTCTTTTCCTAAATCATCTTTTGCCATAAAAAATTAATTGGCATAATTACCAGTATCTTGTGCTTTTTTGCGAAGTGCTTGAATCATTTTACTATCTCCTGCTTGTCCTGGTTCCTTTTTCAGATTTTCTCTTCTTTTCTTTTCAAACTCATGTCTGTTCTTAGCAGATAAGTTTTTCTTTGGAACTGGTTTTCCTGTAATTCCAATTTCACTCTTGTCCCAATCAACTGCCTCAAGAATTTCATTTGACCATTCTTCACCGATCTTTCCAGCCATCAACTCTGCTGCTTCAATATTATCAGCATAACCCTCAACGAAAAGATACTCAGCAATTGCATCAAATTCTGATTCATAACTCATATTGAGTTTTTGCTTTTCTGCAGGAGTCAATACACCTCTCTGTGCTCCTCTTGCAGCCTGCTTTGCTTTGTCTGCGGGAGTTTCTGCCTTGTGTGCATAACCATGAAGACCTGGACTGGAAGATGTGGTGTTGCGGAAGTCACCTCTCTGTTTGGCAGCAAGTTGCTGTCTTGCCTTAGGATCTACACCACTCTGCCCATAGGTCTGCTTGTCTGCCAAGGCAGTTGCACGATCTGCTGCCTGACCACCACCAGTGCTCTTAGCAATCTGCTGACGAATAGCAGGTTCATCCAAACCACGTTTTGCCATCGCAGTTGCTTCATCTACTTCCTGGGAAGAATAAACGTTATTATATGCTTCGTAAAATGCAGCAAAATCCTTTTCAGAGAGATTAGACATTTTCTTAATACTTTTTTGATTATTTATAAAAAAAAGAGGGGCACTGCCCCTCAAATCAAAACTTTACAACATCATCATTGGATATAAAATCAAGAATGCGTTGTGACCTATCCCTAAACTTTTCAAAGTAATCAACACAGTCCCGAACAGACGCTTTCAATTCAGAATAAAACTGCTCAGGACTGGCATCTTCATCAGAAATGTAATCAAAGACAATATCATCAAGTCGTTCTTTCCTTGCATGATTGTAAGATGTCTTTGCGTAGTTATGAGGATAAGTGTCTTTGCCTGGATCAATCTCTTCAGGACCAGTAATCTTAATCACATCATCCTCCGCAAATGCGGTGTAAAGAATGTCGTCGTTACACATAATCACTTATTCATCTGAAGTGTGGGAACAGGCATACCACCCTCAGTAGGAACATAGATGGTCACATTACCTTTGTTAGATCCTTCTTCCAGTCCTGTGATATACAGATACTGGAGATACTCACGATTGTCCTTCAAACTATCACCAATGATTTGGTTTGCCTTAGCAACACCAGTGGCACGAATAATCTCAGCATCAGCAAGTTGTTGAGCACTATCTTTCTTTGCTTGTGCTTCCAACACTGCTACCTGACGAGTATATTCTGCTTTCTGAAGTTCTGCTTTACCAGCAAGAGATTGTTGCCACACATTGTATTGTGGACCACCAATAAAGATGAGACCACCAACTACAACGACACCAACAGCAATGAGAGCAATGGCAGGGTCAATAAATCCGTTTTGTTGTTTCATAATTTACCTCAAATAAAGTTCAGGGAGTAATCCAATCGTAACCATCGGGTTCTACAACACTCTCAGATCCATCATATTCATCAATACGATAAGGACCAGAGACCTCAGCAATAGCAAGTTTAGCACATTCACCGTTTGCTTTCTCACCCAGTTCTTCTACAACTTGAACAAGAATGGGGTCGTGACGGGAAATTTCACAGTGATACCAATTTTGTTTGGAATACCGTTGATTGAAGTCAATACGTTCTTCTTGGGTCATAGAACGCCATTCCTTTTGAACTACACGTTCTTCGGGTGGAACCAACCAAACATTGAATCCCCATGAAGAATTTTCAATCCAAACTTCTTTGCCTTGAAGTTCCCAGTAACGTTCACATGCTTCACGGGACAGACCGAACCCACCGTAGCAGGCATTATATACTACTTTAGTCATTTGGAAGAAACGTTAGATTTGAAGATAGCATTGGCAAGGAAGATGATAGCAAAGTTCTGCCAGAAGGTCAAGGTAACACCAAACCACGACAGAATCAGTCCAAGCAACCATGCCTCAAAGAAGAGACCAACGACAGCAAGAAGCACTACAACAAACACGGCACCAAGAGCAGTAGAAGTTTTCATCGTTTAGATTCTCCAAGAATTTGTTCCAAAAGTTCTTTGTCACGTTGCTTATTGCGAATGCCGATGATAATATCAGCAACACAATAACCGAAGGCAAATGCTGCCATAATGGTAGTAACCATAGTTAATGACCTGAATTACGATAAAGATTGTCTTCAAGAATATTCAGTTTTTCCTCCACTTCTTCCCATTTCTTATTGGGACTGTGGATGGCATAGTTAAAAAGGAGGGCTGTTGCCAACCCCCCAAGATAAAAGAACAGAAACGTCACAACTCAGGAAACGGAAGCAGCAGTGCCACTTGCCCACTGAGCAAGACGAACAACACTTGCCTTACGAGCAGAACGCAGTTTGCGACCACCATTCAGAATGGACAGGGCAATCAGTTGCTCACGGGCAGTTTGACGATCCACGGTAGGATCGGTGATGGTTTCCAGAACTTGTTGAGAGATTTGCATGGGGGGAAGACCTCCGTTTGTTTACCTAAGTAATATACCATGGGAGAAGGGGGCAGTGCAACCACCCTTGTGCCAGTTCAGAAAGTGTCCTACACCCAGTACAGACCATCAATAATCTGTAGTAGATGCTCACGAATGTTCATGCATTCGTGATAGCAGTGCTGTTCATGTGCATAAGATTCCAATTCTTCATCATGCAGAATTCTCTGTCTGAACATTTCGACTGCTCGATTATGCTTATCACTAATTAGTTCACCATCAGGAGCCCGTGACATAATATAAATCCAAATTACTCATCCATTGTAGCAGGATCTTTAGGATTTGTATAGGTCCCAAAATAATCCACATAAGACAGAAAAGAGTTGATGTTGATCGGCCTATCAAGTGACCGACAACATTCAACCCAAGATTCGTAATCTTCTTGTATATCTGGACCTAACTCTAATTTAACTTCCCTTTTCATGATCTGTTTCGTAATATGCCGAAACTACCATATCGTCATAAGCAGTGGGAAGTTTTCCAGATTCTCCTCTACGGGACTGCATACGATTCTTCTTGTCTACTGGGTACTCATCCAGTTCTGGATCATTCAAAATTTCATCCAACTGCGACTTTTCGTTTGTGGTATGTGGGTGACGCAACGCACCGGGATGGTAGATGTCTTTTCGATGTGTACGGCTCATAAATTCTCCTTTAAAGATCTTTATATTTTCTGATTACTTTTTGAATCACCATATTGTCAATGGCATTACCATATTCTCCAATATATTTAATTGTTAATTTATCAGTTCCGACAACTGGCCAATTTCCACCTCTATAATAATAGTTATTCACAAGACCAGTTGACTTATCTCTATCAGTAGATACTAAGAAATTGACTCGTTTAAATGTCTTCACATTCTTCATAAAATCAATTGAATCAAAATGTCTTGAGATTACCATTTCAATCGAAATTAAATTATTTGGGAATAGATAATGCTCAAGGCAAAGTGGAGAACAAACATAATCTAAGACACTTAATGCCTGATCAGCATATTTGGATGGGAATTGTTGATATCGATCACTCAATCCACCATATGATTCGTCATCAGTTACCCAATAATAATCATTTGAAAGAATTGGTTGCTCCATCACATAAAAATAATCAGATCGAGTCATAATGATTCGATCATATTCCAAAATAGTATTTTTATGATTATTCAAAAGATAATGTCTAAATGCAAGCAAAATTGCACCAGATCCTCTACCTACAGAATCTCCAATTCCAGAAAAACCACAACAATTTGGATCAGTTGAACACCAATCAAAAATTGCCTTCCAAGTTCCTTGAATATTATTTTCAACGTAATATTGTTCCCAATCTGGATATTTTGGAACTTCCCAAATATATTTTGCCTTTGAGTACAAAGAAATACTTTTATCTTCTTGATATTCAAAGCAGAGTGCTAAATCTGCATTATATGGTTTAAGTAGATTTTCATACATACTTTCCCATACAGATTCATTACCTCTGGGATTTCCAATCAATATGACTAAAGTTTTTTCCATCACAATCTATTTGCTATACAGAAATTATTTGATTTGACTTTAAAAGAAAAGTCAGATTTTGTAGATTTAAAGATTAATCCTCTACGTTTTGCCAATGGAGCGATTGATGGTCCATTTGCATAATCAACAAGTTTTCTCATGTCTGATGCAATCTCGGACATAGGCATTGAATGCTTAAAAACATCGACATGATGAAATTTACAAAATTCTGCGAGGTCTGAAAATATATGATATCGTTCCCTCGATGTGGAAAATGCCGACTTTTCGATGTCGTAAATGTCGTGAATGTAGAACCTTGTCTTATCAAAAATTCTTTCTCTATTATTATAAATTCCTTTTCCAAGAATTGTTCCATGAATCACATATTGATCCCGATATTTAATCATTGGATCAATTAAATTAAGTTCATACGCAAGCTTCCAAAATTCATTCTCAGTATTTTCATCAATATCATAACGATCTGAACAGATTCCAAATCTTCCATTTTTAACATATACTGACATTTCAACTCCATCCAGTCGTGGAGTGATTTCAAATGTCTCACTATAATGCTCTTCAAAAATCTCAGAGTAAAGATTCTGAGCGTGCTCATACTGAATTTTAGGAATAAAATTGGGATATGTGCGATATTTTTCAATCTTGAATGTTTCTGGCAGATCTCTTTCCCACACTCGGATTTCTAAATTTGGATCATATTTGTCTACACTTAAAACAATCCCTTCGGATATTTGTGTAGATCGTTTCATTACAGGTAGATATCCACCTTTGATTCCTTTATATTCTCCAGATTCAGTCAATTCAACCAAACTATTTGGTATCCATGATCCTGCTGGAATAAACATAACTTCATCGTCAAGTTTATATTGATCTTTCTCAACAACAACTTGCCATCCGTGATCTAAGATAATTCTTTGAAAATTTTCATAATCTTCAATTTCCTGTATGTCAGTAATTTTGCAGATTCTGGATGTGTTCTTCTTGTTCATTTTCGTCAATCATCAAAATACCGTCTAAATGATCGATTTCGTGTTGTATGACACGAGCTGTCAATCCACTATACTCTTGAATATGTGGTTTTCCTTTACGATCTCTATATTTAACTTTAATCGTCTTTAATCTCTTTTTATGTATAAAGGTTTGAGGAATGCTAAGGCATCCCTCTTCCCCCATTTCCCATTCGTTTGGAGCAATGACAATCTCTGGATTGATCATATGAACCACTTGTTCACCATCTAAGATTACGATGATTCGTTTTAAAAGTCCAACTTGATTTCCAGAGATTCCAACTCCATTGTGTTGAATCATCAACTCCTCCATTCTACCACAGATTGTGCGAATAGTGTCATCAATCTTATCAACTCTTTTTGATTTGCGATGAAGAATCTTATCGTCTTCAGATCCTTCGATGATGAGCTTCATGATGCTCACCTCACATATCAACTTCCGTATCTCTTACAGCAAATTCAGGTTTACTCTCATGAATCATATCATATGCTGCTTTGAAACCTTTCCAACGTTCGTAGTTGCGAAGCAATTCTTCACCACCATACTGCTCAATGAATGCCTTAGCAGCAGGATCCATTTCATGCTCTGGTTCTTCTTCCAGATACAAATTGCTGATCTCTTCAAACAATTCAGCAACATCAGCATTTGAATATTGCTCTTTGATTTCTTCGTTCATCATTGAGTAATACTGAAGTGCGTCATAGAGAATGTTGACTTGCTGCTCATTCAGACGCAGATTAAGTTTGTAATTAGCCATTGTCATGATGGAATTCCTCATATTATTTAGAGTTTTGTTTTTCTTTTGGTCGATTACATACTACATGACATACATTGCAATATGTAGAATAACCATGTTTAAACTTGTTCACGATTTGAAAGTGTTCTTTATTTAATGGCTTAATTTCACCACAACACTGACACTTGTATTCATCGGGGACAGATTTGAATGTTTTTGCACCCTTGAGTTTTGATAACATTTTCCCAAAAAATTGCGTCATCGATTTTTAAAAATGTAGCAGTTTGTTTTGCAAATCCTTTTTTCTTCGGTTGTTCATAAACGACATCATACTTCATTTGTCACTCTCCTTAAGTAGTTTAATGTTTTTCCATTCCGAACGTGAAACAACAATTTTCACATTCCGAACTGGTTCATCTGGAAATTCTCTGATTAAAATGGATAAAGAGGAATCACATATAAAAGATATGTATCCAGTTAAATTCTTATACTGAACCTGAACTCCCTCTGAAAATTGTGCCATGTTAAAAAAACTTTTTTAAGATTCTTTTATTTACATCATAGAGAGCAAGAAAAACATGATCCCCTTCATCGCCACATTCCCCATCAAGAATTAAACAATGTTCACGATCCACAACGACATGATAATGTCCTGCAATCATTCGATAATTATGTCTACGGGGACTGTCCCACCATGAGATTCTCCCATCAATATTCACAGGTCCATAGATCATAATGTTCTTGATCTTGTTATTCAGAGAACTGGAATGAACTTCATAACAATTCTCATATTCAGGAATTTCGATTCTGGAAGAAAAATAAGCATGAGCACATCGGTACTCTTCACCATGTCTATCACGAAACACAAATCCATACGGTCGTGCTTCCAACCATTCAAGTAGTGCATTCAAATCCACAGAAGAATTTTTAAACTCTTCTACGGTTTTCTCCAGTCCATGATTTAGAACAACTTTATTGCCCTTTAAGTAACGAATAAGTTTGTTTTGATGATTTGATTGCAACACAATCGCATTCAAATCTTTCTCTGCTTCCTGAATTAGATTATAAACTTTTACACTTTCACTTTCCCCACACCGACTATCAAACAGATCACCAAGAAATATTGGAGTCAGTTGATGATTACGGCAGTAGGAAAGTGTTTGTGAAAGCCTACAATAATTGGAATGTATGTCTCCAATTAGAGCATAGTTATTCACAATCGGTCCACCTCTTCGATAAGTTTTTCTACATCAGATTCAGACAGAAAGCCGATGACCTTCTTGCCAAACCCTGTGATGTGAGTATCATAGCACATCTCACCGTGTTTGAGCAATGCTGCCTCGTAGAACCCCTCGTCTGCCCCATGCGAGTTTCCATAAACCTCATCAAACACCTGTACGACACTCAACGTATAACCATTCTCAAAGGGAATTCTTGCGTATTTCCCATATCCTGTTTCGGTCTTATGAGCGTCAAACTGGATCTGTTGAAAATTAGTGTATTTCATAGGGATCTTATGTATCTTATGTAATTAGGCGCCTTTACGCTACTCTATCAGAGAAAATCTATGCGTTAATCCAATGTGTTCTGTCTATCTTGAAGTTTCTCCATGTAATAATAAATGGAAGCATCGTTGTAAAATGCATAAAACCTCTGAGGATTTTTTGCTTTCATTTCAATAAGAAGATTCAACCAGTCCCAATCACAATCAACTCCCCAACCATAATATGCATCATTCATGATTAAAATACTGCGGTAACTCCAACAACTTTTGCTTTGGGATTGCGAGCAAGAGCAGTTTCCCTTGCGTCTTGATAATTTGCTGCTTCTACAATTTCTTCAAATACTTTACCAGCAACGTAAAGTTTAACTTTGCATTTCATGTTGTTCTCCAAATTGAATAACTTTATCGAATCCCTCCTCTTCAGTGGGAGGGACAAAAACAGAGTGCATTTGAATTAGCACTCGTTGTGGAACGACCTTTCCAGTTCTCTTTCTATTGCGTTTCATTGCCTCTTCAAGAGAAATATTGCTGTAGACAGCAACTTTAGTGTAATGCTCTGGAATCTTTTTGAGTTTCTTTTGCCTTACCTTTGGAGTCAGATTGGTCTGGTCCCAAACGATACTCATGTTCTTCTGAATGGCAAACTCAAGAAGTTTATTCATTTCTTCAGTAGCTTCTTTGATAGTGCAATCAAAGATCTCATTGTAAGTTTTACCATCTTTTTTTGCCTTCTCTTCAATGTAATTATCCGTTGAAAGAAAAGTATATCCAGTATTAAAAAAATCAGTATAGTCCAGACCATTTTGAATGTAAGTAGATTTACCAGATGCTGGAATGCCACACATCATTACAAGATTAGGCATACATGTACTCTCTCCATTCTTCGATATTACTGTAATTCAGAGCCAGTGTGACTTTGTTATAGGGTGCTTTAGGAATGCGTTGAAGTTTCATTCCAGTTTGTTCCAGGTATCTGTCACCTTTCTTGGTGTTGCAGGTAGAACATGCAACTACAAGGTTTTCCCAGGTATCCTTGCCACCTTTGGATTTTGGCAGGACATGATCAATCGTAAGACCCTTTGTGGATCCACAGTATTGACATTTATGATTGTCTCTACGATAGATCATATCCCGTGAAGGACGGATGTTTCTAAATTGATCAACAGGAATCTTGATATAATTAACAAGACGAATAACTCTTGCAGAAAGAACTTGTGCCTTTTCCTTTAATACGAGAACAATTGCACGTTTCCAATTTGTGAGATTGATTGGTTCATAAGATGCATTAAGCACAAGAACCTGACTTCTTGGGGAAATGTGGTAGTGTTGCATTTTACTCTCCTGCAGTTACGTTAGAATAGTTCCAATCGAGGTTCCCCCACAACCACCGATTATCATTGAGTTTTGCTTGTGAAGTAAGGGATTTGCGAATCATTTCTTTAATGACTTCGATGGTAGGTCGTCCACCTCGGATTGCATACATGATAGGAGCATGGAATGGAAGAATCATTTTCTGAACGAAGTTCACTGCAAATTCTTTTTTATCTGGATACATGGTGTTTCCAGCATTGTAAAGATCATTCATGTCCATTGCGGTGTGTTCCACAGAGTCCCAGAATGCTTTCTGGAAGTTCTTTAGCCGTTCAGCATCCTCTTTAGTTAAGAGGGGAATCATGTCATCCACAGCGTCATCCAGGACTACCTGAATGACATTCTTTTCCTGGTTGATAGATTCCTTGGACTTGTGACGAAGAATATAATCATCTGCCTTGACCTTGACCATATGGCCAGTATCAAAACGAATCACTACACCTTCACCATCATCCCACTTGCGAATGTGATCCACAACTTTTTGAATGTCGGTATCATCACCAGCAATTGCTTTGACTACAGGAATGTTGTAGGTTTTACCAGTTCCAACAATGTTTGGATAAAGAAGATAAGTTCCAGTCAATTTGTCTCTGACAGCAGTAAGAATCAATTGATCCTGAGGATAATCAATCACAATGCGATTCTTACGAGAACACCACTCAAAAATAGGAATCAACCCACAAGCAATGGAAGAACGAATAAACTTATCATATTCTGGTTTATCGGAAATAAATTCTTCTGCCTGCTGAGCAATATCAGTAACTCCCGCTTTGGTTGCAAGAACAAATCCATCAGGAGTAGGAATCGGACGGATCATGCTACCATCCAGTTTCTCCAGGACCACATGAGGTTCATACAGGTTGATCTTATTCAGTTGCGTTTCTTCCTTCTCACCAGCATTGAAGAACTTATGGTAGGGACGGGAAATCAGTTTTCCTTCCTTATCGAAGATCAAACCACGGCATTCCCGACGAATTGAAGATGCATAAGGATCTTCTGAATCCCATGCAAAAGTTTCTTCAAATGCAACAACATAATTGATAACGGTGTAATCACCCTTATCCATCACACGGATTTCATCGTATCCATTGATATCATCAAGGACATCTTCGATGGTTTCAATTTGGGGAAAGTCGTAGTTCATTAGTCCTCTTGTTCAAACCTATTATAAAACCCCCTAAACCAAAGGTCAAGGGGGCAGTGGTCAGTTTTTCTTTTGTCCTTTCCGTATTCGGTTTTTTATAAAATTGGCAGTTTTTTCGGCTGCTTTAGCAGAACCTTTCACAACTTTATCAAAGGTTTTTGCATGTTTTCTATTTGATATTCTTCTTTGTTCTCTTTCCTGTTCTTTCTTTGCTTTGTCTGCAGCAGCTTTTTCTTTTGCATGGGAATATATTTGTTCCCCATAATTTTTATCTTGCTCTGCTTTTTCTTTCATTCTTTCAGTAAAATCATCTGCATCTTGTGCTTGTTTTTTTGCGGCAGATCTTCGTGCCTTTAATTTTTTTGAGGCAGCAGTTGCTCTCTCATATGCCTCTTTATCTCTTGCATATGTTTTTGCATCTTCGTTGAATTCCTGCCAGCTTTTCATTTTATTGAATCTTTTTTTTATTTATTAAAAAAGGGGAGAAATAATCCCCCCCCCAATTAAATTACTTGAAGAAATGCCCAATGTTGAGTTTTAGTATCAAAGTCAAGAAAGGGATCTTGATCATCAAGAACAAATTCAGAAAATAAAGCACTTGCATCTTCAATTCTATTTTGCTCATGAAGTTCTGTCATTCTCTGGCACCAGAAAGCTTCAAGGTTCAGAATAAGTTGCTCTTGTTCAGTCATAGATCATCCATCCTATTCATAGTTTGATAAAGAAGTTCAATTTCTTGTTGGAGTTCTTTGATTTTATTCTCAAGAACTTCAACTCGTTTTTGTTGAAGTTCTTTTAGTTCAAAGATTTGAGAATCGAAAGAGGTAAACATCAGGTGGTAAAAGATTCAACAACTTGAGATTCAACTTCTTCGGCAAGAGCAAAAACCCTTGCATTCAAAATTCGATCACGAAGATTTGAATAATAATCGACGTTGAATTCTTGATCAGCTTCAACAATCAGATCATAACATTCTTCATCATTTTCTGCAATTACATTCCAAATTCCACCATATTCGGAGGTAGGGAAGGGGCAGAAGTGATCGACAATGTACAGGTTTTTCATCTTTGTTTTTAAACGACTCCTAAAGTTTACTTGGTAATTGTGGTTTTGTCAAGACATTGTGACACTTCAATAGGTGGCACATTATCAACATAAGACAGTGATTTTACAAAAAGAGTAGTAAAAAGTTCCATTTTGTCTGGATGAACACTTGCTGGATTGTCATTAATCGCATTGCGAAGTGCGTTAAGTTCGTTCCATTCTTGTTCGGTCATAATCTCTTTTGCGTGTTACTATACTATATTATCAGGAAATCCTGACAATTGCTCTTTTTTTAATTATTTTTTTAGTTTTGTGTTACAAATTGTTACTTATGATCCAAAAGTGAAGAACGATTTACCACTTGGACCCTCATCGTTATCATCTTTCATGGATTTAATCTTCGATTCCATCATATCAAAAAGATTATCAATAGAAATCAAATGATCAATTGCCGCAATCATTTCGGCAATTTGCTTGTTCACAAAAGGTTTTTCATTTCTTGCAGAAAACGCAAGTGCATTTCTAAGATGGGATTCCGCATCTCTCAAACTTTCTTCGACTTGTTTTGACAGAGCCATGTGTTTCTCCTTTTTTAATATTTTATAACAAAAGAACAGATAAGTAAAGTTCGGTTAACCCTCTGTAATGTAAACGACCTTTTCTTTAGGTTTAGTAATCTGCTTACGAACAAATTTTGTAGCAGATTCTAAAGAATGAAATTTAATTTGCCTAGGAGGAAAATCAAAATCAAAGAAATCCATCCACATAAAAAATCTTTGGTACTGTGGAATAAAAACTACTTCTCCGTTAAGATCAGCTTTTTCCAAAACTCTGTATCTCATTTGATTACCTTAGATGGTGGGTTAGAATAATCAACATCATTCCAGTGCCTAATAACACCAGCAATAATAAAGCAATTTGTAATTAAATATGTTGCAAAGATAATAGTTCTAATTAATGCAACTTTATCAGATTCTTTATTACATTTTGATGCTTTTTGTCCTAAAGATTTTGCCCAAATTCTCCAAAGAGATTTATTCTTCTTCATTGTTTCTGGGTTCTGTTGATTCAACTTTATACTCCTTTTTATTGAGTTTGGCCCTTTCAACGTATTTTTTCATGTGCTCTTCGCACTGAAAATAACATACCTTTTTATCATCTTTAAGATGCTTTAAAGTATAAGGAAAAACCTCATGAAAAGGTTCGGAGATGATAATATCTTCTCCTAACTTTTTAACAGGACTAATTACTTTGGTTTTCAGTTTCGTTGCTTTCTTTCGTCGTTGCATGGATTGCTTTAATCAATTTGGAAGCAGCAGGGGTTTCCTCCCACTCCCATATTGTACCATTCTTTTGGGTGTATGTGCGCTTTGTCATGATGTTTTAACTTCTTCTAATACTTTTGCCCAATCATCATTAAATTTCTTAATGCCAGCATCGGTCAGAGCATGTTCATACATACTCCAGAAATACTCAACTGGCATTGTAATGACATCTGCCCCTGCCAATACACAATCTTCAACATGTGCTAATGATCTAATTGATGCTGCAAGAACTTTTGTTTTATATCCATAACCTTTGATTGCATGAACAATGTCATGAATTCTATGAACACCCGATACCCCAGCATCATCCAATCTTCCTACAAATGGAGAAATATACGTTGCTCCTGCTTTTGCACAAAGAATTGCCTGAGATACGGAGAATACTAAAGTTAAGTTTGTAGTAACTCCAACATCAGTTAAAAACTTACATGCCTTCAGTCCTTCTGGAGTACAAGGCAATTTAATTGTGACATTGGGTTTAATTGTATAATATTTTTGTGCTTGCGAAAGCATTTCATCGCAAGTATCAGCAACAACTTCAGCAGATATTGATTCTAAAGTTGGACATTTTTCAGCAATCTCTTCGATTACTTCTTTCAACTGTCTTCCACTCTTTAAAATTAAAGTTGGATTTGTGGTTACTCCATCAACAAGTCCAGTAGAGTATGCCTTTTCAATTAAACTAAAATCAGCGGTGTCTAAAAAGATTTTCATAGGTTTTCTTCTTGTTCAGTTTCAACTACAAGATCAGATTTTGGATAAGAACAGCAGAGAAGTGCAAATCCTTTTTCAATCTGATCATCATCAAGGAATGTTTGTTCTTCATCATCAATCTCACCTTCTACGATTCTACCAGCACAAGCAGAGCAAGCACCAGCACGACAGGATGATGGAAGATCTAATCCTGCATATTCAGCAGCATCAAGAATATATTGATCTTCGGGACATTGGATGGTTTGTTCTGTTCCGTCAGGAAGTTTAAATGTAATGTTATATTCAGCCATAATAGTAAGTAATTAAACTCATTAATAATTTATACAGTTAAAGTTTTCCACCCACTTCACCATCATAAGTTTTAGTTTCGTGAAAACTTTCTTGCAATCCTTTAAGATAAAAATGAGTTGCTGAAATACATGCATCCTCAGTAAGAGATGTAATTAATGGTTTGCCATTCTTATCATAAGAATCCCAAGTTCCCCATTTTTGCTGCTTTATATAAAAAGCATCATCTATCAATTTTTTTTCTTCGTTATTCATAAACCATCACGCTCATCTAATCTTCCTTTAATATATCCAATAAACATACCACACATAAAAGAAACAAAAAGAAATAAAATATGTGATGTAAAATCTATCAATTCAAGGATTTCCTGATAATCCATGAAATTCAATCTCTTTGTCTCCAGTCATCTGGCTTATCTTCTTTAAAGAAATCGACAATATCATCGACACTATCAAATCCACTTTTTCCGAACCTTTCATGACCCAAACCACCAATATCAAGTTGGTTTAAAAAGTCATCCAAATCACCCTCTTGCATTTCTGGATTTTCTGCTTTTCTTCTTGCTTGACGCAATAATGTTGCAGCAGAACGATTTGCTTTTGCAAGCTTTTCTGCCCAGATCATTTCTTCTAAACTAACTTCTTCATGAAGTGCAATCTTTTGACAAATACCTTCAAGACGAAGACGATATTGAGTAGAGAGCATATGTAATCTCCATATTGGGTTATTTAGCATTAGTTACTTAAATCTTTCTGCTAAATCATTACACTTAGCAAAGTCCTGATATGACTGCTCTGATCGTTGATACAAAATATCACAGATCTCATTGAGAATAGTTTCGTTATCAATACCATCCTCAATATATGTGTAGAGTGCCTCTTTCAAATATCTATTGCGATTCCATTCTGGAGAATAAGGTTTATACATTTTTAATCCACCTATCATTAGCAAGTGTCCACTGAACAACTTCTTTCAATCGTTCACGAACTGGTTTTGGTTCCCAACCCATTTCCTTCATTTTAGTTCCGTCAAGAGCATAACGAAGATCATGACCAGGACGGGAAGAATGGAAATCTACAAGTTCATACTTAAGTTCTTTTCCTTGAGCATCTGCAATGAATTGTGCAAGTTGAAGATTGTTCAGTTCTTCTGCACCCACAACATTGAATTTAGGGCACTTTGCACCACCCCATGTCGGTTCAAAGTTCCTGATTTTTGAAAGGAACAATACTGCATCAGCAACGTCTTCGGCATGAATATAATGCCTCGATCCAGGAATAGTTCTTGTGCTATCACTGTGAATGGTGATCGTCTCACCATCCCTGACTTTACGAATGCACATGGGAATGTACTTCTCAGGATGCTGCCTCTCACCAAACACGTTCATCGTGTGCGTGATGATGACAGGAAGACCATAGGTGTTCTCAAATGCTACAGCAAGTTCCTCACCACCCGCCTTGGAGGCACTGTAGGGGTTGGTCGAGTTGTACCGATCATTCTCCCCATACTTGATGCCATCAGGAGCAGGGCCAAAGATCTCATCAGTGCTGAAGTACAGGAACTGATCAAGATTGTCCTGAGTCCTTGCAAAGTTAAGGATGTTGCACGTTCCGACAACGTTATCCATCACAAATTCCATGGGATACTCAATGCTCCTATCTACATGAGATCCTGCAGCAAGGTGGAAGATGTAATCAACCTTACCAATCTCAGAACAAATCAAAGGATTCAGTTCTGCCTTTAGGTCATGATGTACAATCTTAACTCGCTTTCTAACGTCCTCAGGAAAAGAAAGCATAAGATCATGCAGACGATTGAGGTTGCCACTATAATCAAGGCGGTCAAGAGTAACAATATCCCAATCAGTATCTCTAAGAATCTTTCCAATAAGATGATGAGCAATGAACCCTGCTCCTCCAGTAATAAGTGCTTTTTTCATTTTTCAATTCTCCAATGACAATTACCTTTTTTTTCAACACAAAATCTGTACTGCTTATTTAGTGATTGTAGATAAAACATAGTATCAGTTTCATTTTCAACCAAGCATGAATGGAACAAGTCCATATCTTCAGAAAATCTGATCTTTGCTTGTTTGGACAATGGAATGACTGAGATAAATTTTTTTCGTGTTGCGTTCATTTTAATATGTCAAAGGATAGTTGTCAATTAAAAACAGTTCCAGATTTTGGAAGAGATCTGTGCTCTGAAATAAATTTTGCAGCAGATTTTGCTGTCCTGCAAACTTTCAATTGCTCCCCATTGTATATCACCATAAGTTGATTTACAAAAGGAACTGCTGCGTATCCATCGTCAGTAATAAATCCTTCTAACATAATTTTATTCCTTGTATCCTTCGTTGATTTTAAAGTAATTCAAATCCTCAGTGTACCTCTTAAGAATGCAGTAGCAAAGATCATTATAGATGATGGCATTTTTTTCCAATTGTTCATCACTGCTATCAAAGTTATTTGTAATAGATTCAATTATAACTTGATTGGGCACAGTTGAAGTAAGAAGAACCAAAGCAGCAATAATGAAAGAAGCAGAATGATGTCCAATAGAAAGAGTGGGCATCTTGATAATCTCATCAAATGGTTTGGGATCCATTTCCTTGTACTGAGGTTCATTGTCACAATACCATGAGACAGCTCCCATTCCACAAATCCACACAAGATCTTTGATGAAAGCATCTTGCGTATCAATATCAAGATTAGCAATCTCTTCTTTACTTGGACGTTTTCCCTCAAAAATCATTTGAATCATTTCAGCAGGAACATCCTCAAAGTCCTGATCATTTTCAATCATGTTTGAGAGATCATGCCTTTTCAGAAGGCATTCAATGAAATCATAGGTAAATTGAGTGCATTCATCACTTTCTTGCTTAACCTCAGCAATTCGTTGATTGAGAGAAGAGATGTCAAAGTTTTCAGTCATTTTTGAATAGTAGCAATGCAGGGTTGACCTTCGGTGAATACGGTATCGACTACTGCCTGAAGACGACGGGCAGTTGCAATACCAGTGTTGGAGTAAACAGGGACATGAATAAGACCAAACGACTTAGTGTAGTTGTCAAGATCACCAGCAGCAACCTTACCACTACGAATGTTAGATGCGTCTTCGGGATGAAGACGAATCACACGACCAATCGTTTGACACATCTGGATTACGTCCATCTGACGCATCATAACACATGCTGTCAAGCCAGGGCAATTGATGCCTTCGGACAGGATGCTGTAGTGAAGAATAACGAACTTCTTCTCAGGATCACGACCATACTGACTCAGAACATTGAAGAACTCCTCACGGGTGACTTTCTCATTGTTGATAAAGGCACCATGCTTAGAGGTAATCCACAGCACATCATACCCGTAGGATTGAATCTCAGGCATGAAGTCGGTCTCTGCAAGCATACGCATCAGAACCTTAGTGTTGGGGGCAGCAACAAGCACTTTCTGCATGTTGTCGCCGTTGATGATGGTGTCAAGGAGAGTCATGCAGTCACGTTCTGCACCAAACTCCTTGTCACGTTCCATGTTGATGTTGACTGCATTGACGACAGGAGGAATGATAGAACCATTCTCAATCAGTTCTGGAGCAGGCACATTGATGATGACGTTGCCGTAGACCTGAGCATTGTTCATGCCAGGTTTGTTCCAGGCAGCACTATGCTTGGGAGTTGCAGTGAAGAAGTAACAACGATCTGCCTTGGAACTGAGCATCTCAGTAGGAGTGTAGAAGGACTTCTTGACACTATTGTGTGCCTCATCAAAATAGATGGTATTGATATGCACACCAGAATCAACAACCTTCTGAAGAGAGTTGTAAGTGGTGAAGGTGATGCGATGACCATCAACAGCATGATGCCATGCGTGGATCATTGCGGTCTTGGTCGTGCTAAAGTGGTCAGTTTCGCCAGAATGCACATGAATGATGTGAGCATTGTCGATGTGCTCAAGGAACTCAGAGCACAACTGAGATGCCAGGAGGATGCGGGGAGCAACCACTACGAAGTGCATGGACTCAGAGGAGGTCTTCATCTGCTCGATAGCATTGAAGATCATGGTGAGGGTCTTGCCAGCACCAGTCGGCATGACGAGTTGACCCTTGCTATGCTTGAGCATGGCATCGAGAGCACGTTGTTGGTGCGGTCGGAGTTGAATCATCGGTCTGTCGTGTGTGGACATATTATAGCATGAAAAGACCCCCCTGGTGGGTTCCAGGAGGGTGAGTGGACACTTTTGGAATTGGTCAGAGGTCTTCTGCCCAACACTCACCATATCCATTTTTTTGATCGTCGTATGGATAATTTGACCATCCTTTCTTTCTCCATTCAAAATCAATTCCTTCCCTTGGGAAAGATTTAAATGCTCGATTTACAACATTTTGACTAACTTGATGTGCTTGAGACCAACCAGAAGAATTGTCATGAAGATACTTTTCTGGTTCAAGAATCATAATATTAATTGTTTCATCGAACTTAGTGCAATATCTTGCTCCAAGATAAGTTTCAGATCTTACAAAGAATGGATAATACTTATACAGATTTTCTTTTGTGATTTTAATCTTATCTGCAAGCCCATTATATTCAAGAGGAACGTCAAACAGTTCAATTAGATCGCAAGTTCTTCCCCAGAAAATATGATCTCTTGGATGGAAGAGAAGATTGGGATAAATTCCAGCAACAAAAATCTGATCTTCATGTTCTCTATTGCTTGACATGTAATCATACATCTTATACATGCTTTCGACAGAATACTTTTGATCTGTCCTCATTTTTGCAGCATATTTTGTTTTTACAAAATTTAATCCACTGCGAGAACTTGCAATTTGAAGATTTCTATTGTCAGTTCCTGGCGATCTTGGTCTTTCATTTTTTACAATAATTAAATTTTCCGAATCTGCAGATTCTGGAATTTCAATTTCTTCATCTTCCCAAGTAGAAACAATAATATTATTGACAAAATCTAACTTAAAATATGTTTCTACAATGTCAAAGGTAGAATCATCAATTCCACCTTGCAAAATTATATCAATTTTTCCAATATCAGATTTAACCTTTTTAGGTTTTACATCATCTACAACATTTTCTTTATCCCACCCCCTTTTTTGCCTAATTTTTTTAAGCATTTCTTTGTATTCATCAGTAAAATACCACTGATCAATAGCAAATTTATTAACTAGATCATTAAAAGTTTTGGCGTGCTTTTCTGGAACGATATAATTTTCTTCTATATCTTCAATTACTTCATAACACTCTTCAAGTTTTCCCCAATCCCAAGCAGAAACTGCTTTTTCTATAAGAAATCCGACCCTACCGGGATAATAAATATCAGTTCTCAATTCTTGATTATCATCCGAGGTAAACAAGAGTCCGTTATTTGCATAAATGTAACAATCCTGCCACTGACATCTTTTTCTGGAAAAATTACTTAGATGGTAATAAGCTTCTGGTCTATTGGGCAATAAACATAAAGCCTGCTGTAATATTCCTTTTACAGTCATATCTCTAGTTCCTTGCCTATCATAACAATAAGCACCGTGAATTAAAGATTCATATGCCAAATCATTATCCGTAGACCTTTCAGCAGCTCTTATAAAATAACTCAAAGCAGCCGCATCTTGCCTATTATATTCATACCACAAACCCATCTTAAAGTTTAATTCTGCATTTTCAGTATCTACTGCAAACAAAGTCAACAATTCATCAATATCTAATATCATATTTTCATATTTTTTTGTATTTTCATTTTTCATAGGGATAATTTCCTCTTTAATAGATTCTATTTCATTGGTTAAAAATAATTTATTTAAATTATTATATTGATTTTTTCTCCACCAATTTAAATTATAAAGATAACTTTCAAGATGATATTCTTTATATCCCTTTTCCAAACTATTGACTTGAGAAAAAGTGGACTCTATTGATAGTTTTTCTAAAAATAAATTTGCAACATAAACTGTTCCATGTCCATGAAATATGACATTCTCTGGCATGGGATACCATCCAGTATCATATACTTCCAAATTAAATTTAGAATCGGAAACATAATATTGATTAATTATTTTTTTAGCATAATCTCTTGTTAAAATATATGCAGTAACAGACCAATCAGTTTGCCATCTACTTTCAAATAAGACAGGTTTTTGACCCTTTCGGATACAATACAACTGAACACAATCAATATTTTCTGGAATTTTTTCAATAAACTCTTCCCAAGAAAAGTCCCAATATTGAACACTTTCCAAACTTAAATCATCTTCGCAAAAGAATCCGTATGCTTCATCAGTTTCATCATACCACTTCTTAATCATTTTAATATGAGAAGCTACGCATCCTTTAGTTCCATCATCTAAAATGTGGACTTGAGATCCAAAAACTTCGTCATCAGTTTCAGCAAATCTTTTTGATAATAGAGGGCTAAACGTATCAATACCAAATTTTTTAAATTGTTCTTCTAAACTTCTTTGCCTATCAACACTTTCTTCCAAAGAAATGTAATTTACTCTTGGAAAACCTTTTAAAATTTTGTCGTATTCAATTTTTTTCTTATGTGCATAAAAGTATCTGTCCCCAATTTCTTCTAGTTTCCATTTATATAAACGATACGAATAATAATCATCCACATTTCCAATGAGATGTTTATTAACTTCAATATGGTTTTGAGCTAACACATATTGAACTTGCCACTCAAGTTGTTCACCTTCATAATATTTGGAAAGTGTTTCTCTGATGTTTTTTTCTCGATCTTTATCAGTATGATATGCTTCAAAATTTTCCACCCTTTTTTTATCTGGATGAGGAATATGAATAATGTTGTGATCATATTTTACTTTTTTCTTTTCAAGACCAAGTAATTCTAATCGTGCAACAATCTCGTCGTCTTCATAAGCATAATACTTGGTATTTTCCTCACTATATCCATTAACCTTTAGATAATTTTCTCGACTAATGAATAGCAGACCTCTTAGGTATTTAAAGTAAGGACTGTTGGAAATTTCAGATTCTTGGCAATCATTTTGTCCACACAGAAAAGATCTATCATCAACTAGATATTCTTTAATAAAATCAAAATATGGATTAATAATATAATCACAATCAACTTTTAAAATATAATCTCCAGTAGAAATATCTACGGCCAAATTTAAAGGTTGTGGTTGATTAAAATATTCTTCTTCTGGAGTTCTTATAATTTTAATTCTTTCATCATAACCCAACAAGAAGTCAATAGGTTCATCAGAATTCCAATCAACAATTATAATTTCTGTTATTTCTTCATGTGTCAACCAAGAAGATAAAGAAACTCTAAGTGCATCAATTCTATTTTTACATGAACAAATTAATGATATACTCATTTAATTCCTCCAACCAATTCTTTATATTTTAAACAATAATCAGTACAAATTCCCCATGAATTAGTTAAATATCCATTACGTTCTGCTGTATTATAGAGTTCTGTAATTTCTGGAAGAACAATTACAGACCTATTGTAAGGTTTTTTTCCAGGATAAACCCAACCAATTCCATGACTTGTAAGTGTATATTGATCTTGCTCATGCCAAAAATAATTAAATGATGTTTCAGAAAAAAATTCAAGTGCTTCTACATTTTTACAATGAATCCATAGATGAGATTTTCTTCTAATTAACCAATCAAATTTTACATGATATTGGGGATTATCATGTCCAAGATAAAGACCATCATCTTCCCTTATATCAATTTCTACATTAAATCCCAACCTAATAGCATCATCAATATATTCCAAACTATTCTCTTTTAATGGATTCGATCCATCGATATTTCCACGGTGAGCTATAATTTTCATAGTATATCAATCCTCAAAGATATAATCTCGTACAAATTTCTTTGAAGCTCTAATCAGATAAGAAACATTATCTTGGAAAGCAAAAGTCATAAGATAATCATCTTTATATTCACACATTCCCACAGCAAATTCAATATCTGCATTTAAGAAAGAAAATCTTTTTGAAACTCTTGAAATATTCCAATCCTTATCAAAAACAACAAATCTATGCCTATAAACACCATCCTTTCTTTCAGCAGGACTACGAGTTAGAAACGTTTCATGAGTCAAACAAAATCTATGCTCATCATCAAAAGGAATAACCTGAGATCCTCCACGTAAATCAATACATCCAAGATCTCTCCAATGATGTTGAACAACGGTTTCTGTTTTTTTCGTATTTAAATCATACTTTACAAGTTCTGTTCCATTCGTCCATTTTATAAAATGATATGGCATATCCGAAACTGGCATCCAATTTTTTTCACAATAAGAATCATCATTGCCAGTTGTTGGCATACGGATTTGATTAATTTCTTTTACATAATCATTTCCAATTTCAATTTCCGATAGTTCCATTCTACCGATTCCAGTGTGCTCCAAATCTCTTCGGACACCTATCATATAAAGTTTTCCATCCCATCTTACAATACGAGCATCTTCAAGACCAACAAAGTCCCAAAGTTCCTTATCTGGAAACTTAGATGTGTCTATCTTATGATACTTTTTAATTCTCATATCATCATCAAGTTCACACAAAATGTTCCAAGTGCGAAGTCGATGATCATTCTCTGGATGAATATAAACTAATGGTCCCCAATGATGCTCAAATCTTTTACGTTCAGAATGGTACAAAACATAATTGATATTTCTAAGATTCACTAAAATTTTATCTCCATCAACATAAATCGATGGATTCATTATGCCAGGTCCATTTAAATCTTTTGCTGGGATTACGAGAGGATGAACACTTCCCTCTCCGCTTTCTACAACAAGTTTAGCAAAATTCATTAAATCAGCAGTCATTTATAGTTCAATCTCAACTCGATATATTTAGATTCATAAATTCTAACAGGTTTTCATCGCAAATACAAGCTTGACACAACCTCAAAATTTAATTACAATGTCCTTGCTAAGGATGAAAATTATATTTTAGTTAATATAAAGAAAACAAAACTGAGTTCCCTGAGTTTGCACTGTTGCGCCTACTGCGGGTCTCGACGGTGTTATGGTTCCAGATTGAACTACTGGTTCAACGACTCCAATAGCAGCGGTTCTTCCCGTTACTGCTCCATTTGCAGTTAGATATGTGAACGTTCTTGTAAAATCTGCATCCAGATTCCAAGTATCGTAAGCTTCTGTAAGTCCGTCATGATTTGCCATCATTATATAATAACCATTTGTTATTGAAAATGAAGCATTGGCAACTCCTGCTTGAAATACTGTTGGACCTACATTTGTTCCATTATCAAATCCAATCAATGAGGCAACAAATCCATTATAGGTTGCATCATTCGGTATTGTAATTGTGGATCCAGGTGTTGCCTTTCCTTTTAATAATACTCTTGTGCAAGCAGCATTATCAAATGTTCCATTATCAGATCTGATAATTTCAAATCCAGATATTGTAGGTCTATTTGCAGTATCATTTTCATAAACAATAAACAAATATAAATCTCCATTTGCACTTGATGGAACTGTTATAGATCCATTTGTCGTTGCGTTTGAACTTGCAAATGCGGTATTATATAATAATGTTGAACCTGTTAAAATATTTGCTACTCTACTATTTGGATATTCTCTATTTGAACTCCAAATAATTCTTACTCCTCCAGAACCACCATTTGTTTGTGGTTGAGTGTTTCCGTCTGCACCTCCTCCACCACCACCATAAAGACCACCGTTCCCAGATGTTCCTGCAGATCCACCATTTGTTCCACCAAAATTTCCTTGAGATGCAATAGTAGTATTTGCAGATGCTCCACCAAGTAATCCAACTCCTCCTCCACCACCAGCAATCGTACCATCAGTGTCTCCACCAAATGCTCCGCTAGCAGATCCAACGGGAATAAAAAGTGGAGATGCTCCTTCTCCTCCAGATCCATAATACCCACTAGCACCTCCTCCACCTCCATTGATAGCAGCATCAGAATCTCCACCATCTCCACCAAAAGAACCACCAACAAATCCACCAAAAGGTCCAGCACCTATTGTAGTTCCTTGTCCTCCAGCACCACCAGTTGATGCTCCGTTTATATAAACAGATCCAGATCCTCCACCAGCTTCTATTAAAGTATTAGCACCTCTTTTAATATTTGATGCCCCTCCATTTCCACCATTACTATTGTTTGTTGCTGGAGTCAAACCACCAGCACCAACAATAACGGTTAAAATTTCTCCAGGAGTAACTGGGAGATAATTAATAAATCGTAATCCTCCGCCCCCACCACCAGATTGTTCTCTTCCTGTCTGACCCCAAGCACCAGCACCACCACCACCAATACATACAGCACTTAAATGATAAACATTATCAGGAACAGTAAACGTATATGTTCCTGGTTCTGTGTATATTATTTGCCCTGTTTGATCTTTTTGAAAAAATGGTGCTTGTACAATAGTCATATTATGTTAATCCAGCTCCAGAAATTACATAAGAATTTGTGTCATAACATAAAATGCTTGCAATTCCATACTGAGACAAATAACGATTTCCAGTGGATGCAGTTCCTGCTAATCTTACAGTTGTAGCAGCACCAGGACCAATAGAAATTGTGCATATTCCAGTTGTATTATTATAAATTACAACAGTTTCACCAGCTTCAAACTGAGTAGAAACTGGAGATATTGTTACTATACCAACAGTTGTTAAATTGATATGTTTTCCTGCATCAGTTGGTTGAATTGTGTACGCAGTTGGTTGAGTATTTTGTGGTATGCCAGGTACAGTAAAATCTTTTGGGACTATTTCCCATCCATCACCATTAAATTTCCACGTTCTTCCATTAAACGTATACTGCGTCACTCCCGAAACAGGATTATCTGGAAAATTAAGAGGCATTTTTTTATCTTATGATATCTGCTATTTATTACACAAATACTGCAAATGAACGAGTATTATTAACTACTGGAGGAGTATAATCAGCAGTCCAATCTGCAGTGTCAACTTCAATCCATCTTCTATTAGCGGCATTACCACCAGATCCTCCTGCCTGTTGAGCAATACCTATTTCAACGTTAGCACCAGTTGCTGATGCAAGAACAGAAGCATCCCAAGTAAATGAAATATCAACTCCAGTCGTAGAAGTTACTGTAGTATTTGTACTATTTGCTCGGATAACACCACTTTCACGAACTTCAATTCTAACTGTTGTAGTATTTCCAACAGTAGCATTTTTACGAACTCTTGCTCTAAAAGTTTGTAAATTTGCACCAGAATTTAAATCTCCAGAGGGGGTTGGAAAACTTAAAGATAACAAAGTGTTGGAGTTTAATGCTTGGTTGGTTGCATAAACTCCATCAAAATTGGATACACCCTCATCCAAATTTCCAATAGATGCAGTTAAATTAGTTGCTGTAACAACTGCATCAGGTAATAAAAGTTGTGTTGCCATAATATTATACTGGTAATAAACGAAGTGCTACGGTAAGTCGGGTGTGTGCTCCTGTATTTGAAGTCACATTGAATTGTAAAGTATCTCCAGAACTAATTGATATATTTAGACCAGTAGTTCTATCTGCAACTTCAGTTGCTCCCAAATTTGGAGAAACTATAGTTGAGAAAGTTGCGGCAGATGTTCTTGGATAAGTTGGTGCGGCAGCTCTTCCAACATCAACGTTAATTGCTCCAGTAGAATCCCCATAAACAGTCCATGCAGTCAAAGTATATGCAGCATCTAATATAACAACTCCCTTTATTCCTGTGGCAATTGCAGTTCCACCACCATCAATCACATAATTTAATGTTTTTGTATTAGAAACGAAAGAACCAGTTCCATTGGTCCCTAATTGCAAAACACTTCCATCAACTACTGGAGATGCTGCTGGCAAAGTGATTGTATACGAACTTGTTACTGAAGCTGGAACTGCAAGTCCAACATAATCGTTTGGTGTAGTACTTCCAAACAATCTCAATGGAGATCCACCAGCAATTCTGACTGGGTTTGTTGTTACTGGATCGAGAATTATATCTGAATTAGAAATTATTGTATTTGTACTTGCAGTTAAAACGCCAACAGTTAAACTATTGCTGACAGTCAAATTAGTAAGAGTTCCAACTGAAGTCAGAGAGGAATTTGTAACTCCAGATCCAAGAGTTGTTGAATTCAGAACTGAAGTGCCGTTTATAGCATAAAATCCAATAGATTGTGATATGTTTATTGTATGATTAGAGGAACTAACTCCAACACCAACAGTTAAAGATCCAGAAAGAGTTGCAGAATCTGTTGTTTTATTATAAGTAAATCCAGCATCCCCACCAAAAGTTCCAGCATCATTAAATTGAATAAAGGTATCTGATCCACCAGGGCTTGCTCCAGCACCACCAGTTTCATCAGTTGCCCAAATTAAAGATGCAGATGTTGATGTTGGTGCTGGAGAAGATGCTATTTTTAATACTTGCCCAGCACTTCCAACAGTATCTGGCAAAGTATAAGATCTATTTGCACTGACTACAGACGATGCTGCAAATCCGACATAATTTGAATTGTCAGAATCATTAAATCTAAGTTGTGATCCAGCAGTAACATAAAAGTTAGTTCCATCAGTTGTTACTGCCGCACCAGCAAATGCTCCTGCATTATTATATTGAATTTGTCTGGTAGTTCCTCCAGGAGATGCGGAAACTGCTGCCCAACTTGTATTTCCGTTTCCATCTGTTTTTAAATAGTAATCAACAATTCCATCATCAGAAGGAAGTGTAAAAGTATAAGCAGTTCCGACAGTATCGGGAACTTTTATATCAATATGAGAATTCTCATCAGCGTCTAATAATCTAATTTTTGCCCCAGTTGTTCCAGCACCAATAACTTCTGGATTCTTAAGTATTTGACCTCTGCTTAATTCTGCCATTATGCCTGTGCCTCCGTCCACTTAAGGGAAATATCAAGGTTTGCTGACTGAGCATTTCTATTTGCGATAACAAATGCAATAATCTCTGGACCATCTGGATATGTATTGTTTCCACCCAACATGGAATTTTGAACTTCTTTAATTTTTGAAAGGTTAAAAGTGTCTGTTCCTGACGATGAAATATATCTAAACAAAACTTCTCCGTCTGTTGGAACTGTAGTGAAAGTTGTATCATATTGTGCAAAAGATGGTTGGAAAACATTTGCAGAACCAACACTAGTTGTATTTGCATTTTGCCAGTTGGCAGATCCTAAATTAGTTGCATTCAAAATGCCAGCAATTTCAATGTTTCTTCCACTATTATTATTTACCTGCAATTCTGCAAGAGTAATCTGAGAACGATTTAAAATTTCTCGTTGACCCAATAGGCCTGGGATTGTGTCACTTACAGAAGGTGCTGGTCTGAATAACAACACTGTTCTTGTTGTGTTTGCTGGAATTGTAATGTCAAAGTTTGAAAGATTGAATAAGTATCCAGTGTCATCATCAAAGTTTCCATCAATAATCACAGCAGAACCCCAGTGTGAAATTGTTGGGGAACATGTTGTATTTAAGAGAATGACATTTGTTCCAATTGGGTGATTGAATGTGGTTGTTGTAATTCCAGAAAAAGTTCTATTTTGTCCAGCAAGATATTGGGAGTACGAAGTTGCAGTTGTAACTCCAGTAAGTTGATTTCCACTCTTTCCAGTGTATGACATCACTTCGGAAAAAATAGTTCCATCGACATTAGTGTTTAATAAAACATATCCTGTTGCAATACCTGCTCCAGTTGGAAATGCTGATGCATCTCTAACGTTCAAAACAGAAGTTCCTGCAGATCCTGTGTTAACTGTTAATTGTGAACTTGCAGCAATATTTACAACTTCATATCTTGCTGGCAAGTTACCAGATCTCATATATGCTTCGGTGTTTATATTGTTGTTCGGCATACGGTGAGCAGTAATAAACTCTCCCAATGGACCTCTCACCATAAAATCGACAAATCCAGCACCATACCATGAATATTGAATTGCCATCATTTGCATGGTAAGAAGATCTATATTATATCCAGATGGTCCATGTCCATCTATTTTATCATAATTGAATTTAGATCTTGGTATTCTAAGTTCCCTAATGATTGTTGGTTTTACGTTGGATACTGTTTCTCCTCTATAAGAAGGATTAATTGTAATCGTTTGGTTATTTTTAACTCCAGTAACTTGATATCTTTGTCCACGAATTTGAATACTATCACCAACTTTTAACTGCTCATTAAATTTAGTTGCAGTTCCAGTGCATATTCCAGAGTTTGAAGAAACTTGAACTGTTCCAACTAACTGGAAGGTACTTGATCTTCTTACAGCATATAATTCTTGTCCATCATATTCCCAGAATAAACCATTTGTATCATCAAAAACTCCAGTTCTTACCGAAGAACCTGACCAAGTTGTTACACCAACTCTTGGTTGGGGTTCAAGAACTGCTGTAGTTGCTGCTGGTGCAGTTACTGCTGCAACCCTAAAAACTGTTGGAGAATCAATTCCCTTTACTGTATAAAATCCATTATAATTGTCAGAAGTTACACCAAAAACTTTAACTCCTGCTCCAACTTGAAGTGCGTGAGGTATTTGAGTTGTAAAAATAAGATCTGGTGCGCTATAAGTAGCACTTTGAACGTCAAATACTGGACTAAAAAGAGTTCCTGTTGAAAAGAAGAATCCTTTACCTGATTGGTATCTGAAATATCTTTTTGTCTGCCTTTTTGCTTCTAATCCATGAACTGGTAAAGATGTTCCCATAAGAACACCACCGTCAAACGGTCTATGTGTAAAGAAACTATCATTACGAGCATATAAAGAAACGTTTGTTGGTGTAATAGTACCAGTTGTTACTGTTTGACCTGCATTGTAACTTATAGATGTTTCGCTATTGATTCTTGTTATGAAGAAATTTCCTTCATGGGATTGAGTTCCTGCTGTGGAATCAGAAATTGTAATAGGCGATCCAGGAATAAAACCATGTGCTGTTGGGAAAGTTACCGTAACAATTCCAGAAGTACCTCCACCAGTCATTGTTGATATTGGTTTTACCGCTCCACTATAAATTCCACCTTCTTTTACAACAGAATATGGTGTATAAATTGATCCAGATGCAATAGATCCTTTTGCAAGATAAGTAAAACTTGTAGTATTATTACTTGTTAAAACAATAGATAATCCTTCTGCTAAAGAATTAGATGTTCCAAAAACTGAAATTGGAGTTCCAACTGCTGGTGCTCCTGATGCAACTGTAACTGTAATTGTTGAGTATGATGCTGCTCCACCTGAAGATATGTCTGTAACGGTTAATGCTGGTCCAACAGATTCATAAAAACTTGGAATATTAAGATTTAATCCCAAATTTTGCCATTTTGTTGACTGCAAACCATATTCAAAGTCAGCATCAATCAAAGATTGTGGATTGGAAACTCTCATTCTTTCGATTGAGTCAGTTCCAAAACCATAAGGACGAACTTTTAATCCATTACGATCATCATCAATATAGATTGTTAAATCATCATTATCACTCATTGCTGTAGTATCAAATTCAAGAGTGAACGTACAAGTTCCATCAATTGAATAAGGAAAATCTGGATCTACATTATCATCCAAGTGAGCATGTGATCTTGCTGTAATTCCTTTACCAGCAACAAACTGGTTCATAATGATTGTATTTGTTGTTGCATTTACAATCATTAATAAGTCATGCAACTCAATATGACCAGGAACTTTTACAGTCCTTTCACTCGCATCAAATACCCATTGTTCTTCCTTTCTCTTTGCCATTTTTTAATTACACTCCGAATATGATTGAATATGCGATTGAGTCATCTTGAGTTGCGTATGTATTTAATGAAGGTGAATTGGTGGACTTAATAGCAACACCGAAGAATAATTGACCAGATTTAGGTGCTTCGACAAAATTGACCTTAATTGGATCAGTTGTTCTATTGGTTCCTCCAGTAATGTAGAATCCATTATTTTGAGTTGGGTCTGGTTGCTGAATAATTCCACCAACCGAAATTAATAATCTTGCTTCACTATCTATCTCAGTATTTATGAAGTTACCGCTACTATCTGAGATTGTAAATTGTGTTGTTGATCCATTGAATGAAGAAGAAATATCTGTCAATACTACCGATTGATCAGGAACTGAAGCAACTGGTCCAACTGTTCCTTGTGCTCCAGTATTGCCCAATCTTCCTTGTAATCCTTGAAGACCTTGATTACCTGTAGGTCCAGCTGGTCCGATTGGTCCAATTGGATCTGGTCCAAATTCAAACCATTGTGATGAAGTTCCATCATTCCAATAAGTGTAAGTAATACCAGTATCAGTATCTAACCAAAGATCTCCTTCAAATGGACTTGGTGGTGGTGAAGAAGATGCATAAATTTGTGTTTCTCCGACAATACCTTGAGATCCAATTGGACCTTGATTTCCTTGTAATCCTTGAACTCCTTGGTTTCCTTGTAATCCCTGAACTCCTTGGTTTCCTTGATTTCCCTGGAGACCTTGAACTCCCTGATTTCCTTGTAACCCTTGAACTCCTTGGACTCCTTGCAGACCTTGACGACCCTGTAAACCTTGAACTCCTTGGACTCCTTGGTTGCCTTGGAGGCCTTGAAGTCCTTGACGACCCTGTAAACCTTGGACTCCTTGGACGCCTTGATTGCCCTGGAGACCTTGAACTCCTTGTAATCCTTGAGCACCTTGCAATGCTTCAGGACTTGCCCAACTGACGCCAATCCCAGTTGATATCAGAATTGATCTAGCAACACCAACATTATTATTTGAATCCCAAAGACCATCACGTAATCTCAATGAACCATTAAGATCTAACGTTCTAGTTGGATTTGTGGTTCCAATTCCCAAAGAACCACCATAAGAAACAACACTTACAGTTCCATCAGCATTTACATCAATGCTTGGAATTCCAGAGATATCATTTACAGAGAAAATAGAACCTGAAGTGAGATTATTTGTAATGCTGAATAATTGTCCAGCAGATCCTTCAAATGAAAGTGTTCCAGAATTTAAAGTGTCATAAGGAACAATATCAATTTGAGTTCCTACACCAAGAGCACCAGTTGAAGGATTAATTTGTAATCTTGTTGATGAAGTTCTTAAGGTAGTTTGAATTCCAGAAGTAACACTTGAAATTGCAACATACCAATTTGAATTAGTAGAAGTATCATCAAGAATAGTTACTCCACCATTATTTCCACCTTGAACTCCTTGATTGCCTTGAAGACCTTGAACTCCTTGAACTCCTTGTAATCCCTGAACACCTTGATTGCCTTGTAACCCCTGAACACCTTGATTGCCTTGGAGACCTTGAAGACCTTGACGACCTTGTAATCCTTGTACACCTTGGGTTGCTTGAAGACCTTGAACACCTTGAGTTGCTTGAAGACCTTGGGCACCTTGCCACCCCTGAACACCTTGATTTCCTTGATTGCCTTGAAGACCTTGAACTCCCTGATTGCCTTGATTACCTTGTAATCCTTGAACTCCCTGATTGCCTTGTAATCCTTGAACTCCTTGATTACCTTGTAATCCTTGAACTCCTTGATTACCTTGTAATCCTTGAACTCCCTGATTGCCTTGTAATCCCTGAACTCCTTGATTACCTTGCAACCCTTGGACACCTTGATTGCCTTGGAGACCTTGAACTCCTTGATTACCTTGAAGTCCTTGAAGTCCTTGACGACCCTGTAAACCTTGGACTCCTTGGACGCCCTGATTGCCCTGGAGACCTTGAACTCCTTGGAGACCTTGATTGCCTTGGAGACCTTGAACTCCTTGATTTCCTTGATTTCCTTGTAATCCCTGAACTCCTTGATTTCCTTGTAATCCCTGAACTCCTTGGTTTCCTTGATTTCCCTGGAGACCTTGAACTCCCTGATTTCCTTGATTTCCTTGTAATCCCTGAACTCCTTGATTTCCTTGAACGCCTTGAACTCCTTGGTTTCCTTGTAATCCTTGAACTCCTTGATTTCCTTGAAGACCTTGAACTCCCTGATTACCTTGATTACCTTGTAATCCTTGAACTCCCTGATTTCCTTGATTTCCTTGTAATCCCTGAACTCCTTGATTTCCTTGATTGCCTTGGAGACCTTGAACGCCTTGATTACCTTGGAGACCTTGAACTCCCTGATTGCCTTGATTTCCTTGAAGTCCCTGGACTCCTTGATTTCCTTGAAGTCCTTGAAGTCCTTGACGACCTTGTAAACCTTGAACGCCTTGGACTCCTTGGTTTCCTTGTAATCCTTGAACTCCTTGATTTCCCTGGAGACCTTGAACTCCCTGATTTCCTTGATTTCCTTGGAGACCTTGAACTCCCTGATTTCCTTGATTTCCTTGTAATCCCTGAACTCCTTGGTTTCCTTGATTGCCTTGAACTCCCTGATTTCCTTGATTTCCTTGTAATCCCTGAACTCCTTGGTTTCCTTGATTGCCTTGTAATCCCTGAACTCCTTGGTTTCCTTGTAATCCTTGAACTCCTTGATTTCCTTGATTTCCTTGGAGACCTTGAACTCCTTGATTTCCTTGAAGTCCCTGGACTCCTTGATTTCCTTGATTGCCCTGAAGTCCCTGAACTCCTTGGTTTCCTTGAAGTCCCTGAACTCCTTGATTTCCTTGAAGTCCTTGACGACCTTGTAAACCTTGAACGCCTTGGACTCCTTGGTTTCCTTGTAATCCCTGAACTCCCTGATTACCTTGATTACCTTGTAATCCTTGAACTCCCTGATTACCTTGATTACCTTGTAATCCCTGAACTCCTTGGTTTCCTTGATTGCCTTGTAATCCCTGAACTCCTTGGTTTCCTTGATTGCCTTGGAGACCTTGAACGCCTTGATTACCCTGGAGACCTTGAACTCCTTGATTGCCTTGATTGCCTTGGAGACCTTGAACTCCTTGGTTTCCTTGTAATCCTTGAACTCCCTGATTGCCTTGATTTCCTTGAAGTCCCTGGACTCCTTGATTTCCTTGATTGCCCTGAAGTCCCTGAACTCCTTGGTTTCCTTGTAATCCTTGAACTCCCTGATTTCCTTGATTTCCTTGTAATCCCTGAACTCCTTGGTTTCCTTGATTGCCTTGAACTCCCTGATTGCCCTGATTACCTTGAAGTCCCTGGACTCCTTGGTTTCCTTGTAATCCTTGAACTCCTTGGTTTCCTTGGTTTCCTTGTAATCCCTGAACTCCCTGATTACCTTGGACTCCCTGGTTTCCTTGATTGCCTTGGAGACCTTGGACTCCTTGGTTTCCTTGATTGCCCTGAAGTCCCTGGACTCCCTGGTTTCCTTGATTGCCCTGAAGTCCCTGAACTCCCTGATTACCTTGATTTCCTTGAAGTCCCTGAACTCCCTGATTACCTTGATTTCCTTGAAGTCCCTGAACTCCCTGATTACCTTGATTACCTTGGACTCCTTGGTTTCCTTGATTGCCTTGGAGACCTTGGACTCCTTGGTTTCCTTGATTGCCTTGGAGACCTTGGACTCCTTGGTTTCCTTGATTGCCTTGGAGACCTTGGACTCCTTGGTTTCCTTGATTGCCTTGGAGACCTTGGACTCCTTGGTTT
>Ga0222712_10000516_pt1 | contig 50301 bp, 75 predicted proteins | sample C33_657DmetaG_FD_165043 | JGI IMG/M metagenome (GOLD analysis project Ga0222712, IMG submission 165043) | Estuarine water microbial communities from San Francisco Bay, California, United States - C33_657D | ecosystem: Environmental > Aquatic > Marine > Unclassified | place: USA: California... | reverse complement strand
TCTGTACCCGTATTGGCAGTAATTACCATATCGGCCGTACCACCATCATTTGAATTTACAATGTTGGTTTGAATGTAAGAATTACCTGACGCATAAAATTGTGCAATAGTGTTTGGTAAGAATGTCTGGTTGTTACCAACGTTCAAGATTTCATTTGAAAACAAACCTTGTGCAAGTGTATGTGCGGTGAATTTACCAGTAACACCCGAGGTTACATCCACACCCATAAACAAACTGTTGGATGTATTGGCATCTAAATTAGCCAGTGTTGGTAGTTGCGAAATTTTTACTGTTGACATTGTTTACCCCAATAGGATTATGTTCTCATCTTCTGTTGTAATATTATCACCATCTTCTGTGGTGATTTCCGGTATGTATGTGAGTCCAACTGGACCATATAATTTTATTTGACTTGATGTTAGTGTACTATTTGCAACAAAGGTGCGTTTTACATCAAGGTAAGAATTTGCATTTGAACTTAAGTTACTTGTTAGATAAATTTTTCCATTAATATAATCAACTGTGTTGACTGTCTTACTTGTGTTATTGTCCACAAGAACAACATCACCTTTATAAACGATATCTCTTATTGGATATTCACTGTCACTGTAGTTTCCATTATTCATCAAGTCATATAGACCAGTCAATGATGTAATATTTAGTACGTTGGAACCAGAATTGCCTGTTACCACCGCAACGTTTGCATAGGTCAACCAAACATTACTTTCAAGTGTAACCGTATTTGCTTCCGCATCAACATCAACAATTAATGAATGAACATTTGGACCATTTTTTGTTTCTATATTAATATATGAATAATATGGTGTTACAATTTGATCCAAAGGTGCACCAAGCAGACTATTGAATCGGATTATATTATTACTCTTGTTGTCAAAATCGGTCACAATTGTTACCGCATCATTCACATAAGAACCAAGATAATAAGATAATGGATTAGCGGAATATAATGCGTCATATCCATGTAAGTCAACTTGATTATTGGACTTCAGACCGTAACGGCCCAATACATTTGTTCCAACTGGATGCAATAGTCCCAATAGAACTTCTCTGTATTTTGAAATCTCTTTATCAACTGTAATCAAATAGGTAAAGTTATTGTACCTATCGTCCTGCATAATGTCAAATGAACTTGGTTGTCCTTGTGAGGTCAAATATTGTCCTTGGCCAATTACCAAACCATTTAAGAATGTTGCATTGGCTTTTGCGGAACCATCACCATATGTGATGTAACCTTGTTTGTTGTATTGTCTTGTGAATACTGTTCTATTGCCTGATGCATCGAAATAAGTATATGATTTTGCAAACTGTGGGAAAGTAGAATTTGCCATTTTCAAGTTGATGTTTCTATCTTCACCTAATATCTTCAACATCAAATTTGGATTTGGGTTTGCATTGTAGTTAAACACTTGTAGGTTGTATAGTGACAACTCGGTGTTTGCATCAGCAGCCAACAATGAAATTGAATTAACTCTAGCAGTATATGTTGCTAGGTTAATTGTTGGACCTTGGTAAATATACTCACCTTTACGTGGCAAGTTTTCAATCGCAACGTTTGATACAACAATATCTTGTACCTTTAATGACACACCTGGTTGAGATTCATAATCTTCACCGTAATTGTCCAACGAAATAGTTGTAACAGAACCAACACGGTCTACAACTAAAGAAAATTCTGCACCAGTACCTAGTATTCCAGGTACAGTCAACACAGCACCAGATGCAGTTGCATTTGCTGAATTAACTGTTACTGATGGTAAAAATTCATTCTTGTAACCTTGGCCACCCAATGGATACAATGGAAAAGGATCAGCTGGATCAAACAAGTAAGAAATACCGGTGATTGCACCGTTTGCACCTACTGAGGTCACGTTTGCATATGCACCATATCCTGAACCACCATTGAATACTATCCTGTCGTTTGCCTGATACCAACCACCACCATTAATGATTTGAATTGGTGCTAAGATACCAAGAGGTGCAATATCAGAATGTGCGGCAGAGTAAACATCATTCTCATCTTCTGTTGGTATGGTTGACACAACATTAATCTCTGGTATAGAAGAAATTCCACCACCGCCGTTGTCAACAATCATACTAAAGATTGAACTTGTTTCTAGTGTAGAGAATGATAGAGCATCAATCAATCTAGTGTTTGCATTGGCAGTAGCCATGTTTGCGAAAAAGAATTGACTGTTTCCAATTAAAATATCTTCTTTGAAACCAATAACATCTGTGGTGATATAACTAACATTTGCTCGAGCGTTACTAACAGCTGCAGCGGTTTTAATCACTGCATTTTCTGCCAATGGATTTGATGACTCAACTGTTGCAGTAAGACTTACAACAGCTTGAGCATTCACAGAAGGCACATATTTTATGCTTGTTATTGAACCGTTTTCATCCACACTTGTAACAAACGCAAACGGTGAATCATCATAGATTACTCTATCGTTAATTCTATAACCTGTACCACCATTTACGATTGTGTATGAAGGTGGCAAGTATTGTGCTAGTGCATACACGTTTGCTTTGGCACCACCACCATTTGGTATTGTCACTATTGTATTTGGTTTCAATGAGTAACCAAAACCACCGTTGACTACACTAATACGTTGTAAGGAACCTTTTGTTGTTTCTGAAACGAAAGCTGATGCACCAACGCCAGTAGTAACATCATCCATACCATCATAGACAACAACAGGATCACCTGGTTGATACAAAGAACCACGTTTTACTGAGTTGACTTTGATTTGACTGATTTGACCTACAATTTTTGCAGTAAGTATTTCATCATCAAATAATACATCTTGATTATTTGAATCAACAATCTTTATAAATTCTCCAGACTCAAACAAACGTTGAATGTCGGAGATAAAAATTTCTGTCTTGTCACCAACTAGAACCGCAGCCTCAATGGTGGCAATAGATTTTGATTCTAAACCAAATACTCTTAGGTTTTTGGTGTTTAAAAAATTACGGTTACTTGATGCAAGTTTTAAACTCTTTGAAACATACCATGTACCAGCAGACGCTTTGAACACGGCTTCTTTGGTATTAAACACTTCAAATTCTGAATTGAATAATACACGGAAAAGAAACTCATAAGATGCATGAGTGCCTTTTGTTTGATACAGTTGTCTTGCGACTTTGATTGTTTCTTCTTTACTTAAGAGTGTATCTTTTGGAAAGAATGGTAGAAAGTCATTCGTGAAATAATCTAAAAATTCTTCTGTTGTGGTATCAACATCTTTATAAGTTAAAAGATTTTTAGTTCTTTCGGTGACTTTACCTGTTTGTTCCATCCATTCATAGTATGCTTGAATGAATGTATGAAACTTTTGGTATTCATCATTGTCACGGATGTGCTCAGGTAATTGGTTCTTGACCAATAATGAAGTTAGTTGGCCGTTGTCTATCATGTTGATTTGGCTGTTACGTTAACAATGATTGATTGTGGATCATATTCGTCCACCGTAATGATTCTGTTGTAAGAAGAAGAAACAATACTTGTTGTTGGTGTTGCGGTCAATGTTAATAGACCCAAAGGATTGTCAACAGTTATTGGTGCAAATGCATTTAGTGTGATGATACCTGCATTGTAATCGACTGTACCAATATTTCCATTAAATACTGTTTTGACATTTAATGTGTCATTATAGTATGTTCTCAATGTACCATATTTACCCTCAAGTGCAACAGTTGCTGCACCTAAAGTACCTGTTGTATCATTCACTGAATTTGTAATTGTTACTATTGCTGAAGTGTAACCTGTACCTTTTGTCAATACATTTATACTCTTGATGACACCGTTAACAACCACAGCCTGTGCAGTTGCACCAGAACCATCACCCAATATAGTGACTACTGGTGGATACTCGTATCCAAAACCTGGATTAGTAACAGTGATTGATTCGACACCACCTGTAGATGAGGGCACTTCTTCAACATAAAGGCCTTGAATTGTTTGTGCCAAATTTAATGGGTTTCTATAAACAACTGTTGGTGAACTCAAGATACCAGTTAAGAACATACCTTTCTTGAGTTCAGTACCATAATACAACTTGTATGTTGTCGGTGTGGTTAAATTTGGAAAGAATTTCTTCTGTAACTTAATGGAAATTTCATTTGTAATGATTGAAGAATCTACGGCATTGATTCTGTTATTAAATTCAGATGATTTAAATGTTGAATTGAATGTGTTTAGTGTAGACTTAGCATAATTATTGATTGCAGAACGAACTGAAGATTTAATTTGTTCTGATGTGAGTACGGTTTTCTTAGGATCATACAACACATTTGCTGTAATTTGAATGTAAGTATAATCTGGATCAACAATAGTTGGTTCAACAGTCATTATTGAAATTGGTTTCAAAACATCTTTAATTAGTTTTGCTTTTTGGTTTTCTGTGATTGTATATGCACCCGTTGGTTTCATACAAACAAACACACGACCATAAACTGGAGGATCATTTTGTTGGCCACCCCAGACATTGACCGCATCAAAAGAGTAACCTAAATTGTTTTGTTGAATTGCAGTTATGTAGTCGTCTTTTGTTACTGCACGGCCTTGGGCCGCATAGGACTTAGGTGCCTGAAACTTGATAGAATCTAATGATTCTTTGACAGAACCTTGTGATGCGGATGTGATTGGTGTGATAGATGTATTGCCATAACCACCAACAGTACTCATTATCACAAAATTGTTTGCACCTGTCGATCCGGTACCTTTTGTTGTAACATAAGAAATTCTAACAATGTTTCCATTTTTTAGAGATTTACCCAACACACCATTACCAAAATACACTTCATAGTAACCATTTATACCTTCTTGCAAGAAATATACAAGAGAATCACCATCCAGTGTCAAATAATTTGATGCTGCCGAGTATGTTGTGGTAAAATTATTTGAACTAGATTCTTGTACAGATATCAAAAGTGTTGTTGTATCAACACCCACATCTGGTATTTTAAAGAATGATTTTGGATTATTTGTTACATCAACGACAAATGAGTAGTTTGAAGCCTGACCTTGTTTCAATGTTACTTCATTGAATTGTGCAACACCGTTAACAACATTTACTGTTTTTGAATCTATGTTCACGAAATTATAATTTACACCATCAACCGATTCAGAAAGAAAATTTGTATATTTTGGTAGAGTTAATGAAGTTTCATATACTTGATTAACAGTCAAATTGATTGTTGCAGAAGGTGCAATGGCTGATTTTGGTGTGTAGTTTAGTAGTTTTGCTTGAGATACAACAGAATTTCTTTGTAATGCTGTGTCCATGAACATTTCATTTGCAACCATATTTAAATAGTATGCATTATATTGCGTATTATACGCCAACACATCTAATAATGTAGATATCGCAGAACCTTCATAATTATAATCTTGAAGAACATCGTTGTCCTTCATGTAGTTTTTCAAACTGGTTTTTATTGAATCAAAATCCAATTCGGTGATGTTAAAATTTGAGTTAGCACCTGCCATTTTATCTGTTTCTCTCTAAAAAAACTGTTATAGTAGTTGGTTGGGTCGCATTTGCTATGTAAAATGTCATTGTAACATCATAAGCATTTCTATCAACATATGGTGTTACAACAACACTTTTGAGATTTACCCTAGGTTCATAATTTCTTATCGCAACAGATATCTCTTTTTCTAATGCAGTTGCAGTTATAGCAGAAATATTTTCAAATAATAGGCCATCAACATTTGAACCAAAATCTGGATTCCACATCTTTTCATATTTTTTTGTCAACAAGATGTTTCTTATTGAACGGATGATTGCTTGACTGTCATAACTTAAAGCAATATCATTCACTACTGGCCTCTTAGCTAGTGTGAAGTCTATATCGGAGTAAAGTTTCTGTATGGTTGCCATCTTTTATTTATGTCTAGGAGTAAAACGCTTTTTTGGACTTTTGAAACTGTCGGAGAAAATTCTTGGGCCGGAACGCAAAAATTCGAAATTTTGGTAATTATGCAATTCTTGACTTAGATTTATCAGTACCAATTAAATTATTAATTAAATACTTTTCTGTTTCTCCGACATTGTTTAATCTTTTGGTTTTATTGTATGCATCAATAAAATACCTCAAATTTGCGTAAAAATCAATATCCGCAATTCTTCTCAGGTTCATAAAATCATTTATTTTATTGATATGATTCGTTATTGTTGTAATCTGTGTACTTGTCAGATTGGTGGTTGATGAACTTGGACTTATTACATTTATACTATTTTGCACTTGTTGTTTGTATGTGGTCAATATTTCACTATTCGCTGCCATTTGCGGTTCAATCAACAAGCTTGTAAAATTACCCATAATAGGTGAAGTATCTTGTATTCCATCTGTTTGATTGGTTATGTACAATGCCGTTCTACCAGCACCTATAGCCTGGTCCAAATAAGGCGTCAGGCTGTCGGAACCATCAAATTCTGTTACTCCAGACTGTTTATTTGTGTGAGTTAAAAACAAATATGCATTTGCTTCTAAACCTTGTGCTGCAGCTCTCAAAGAAGTCAAATTTGCAACATTATTGGAAGACATGTAAATGGTATTCGCACTGTCTTTTATATTCATAGTCACACTTTGCATAGGATTTTGATAATAACCATCAAAATCATCATTTGCAATATCTTGTGCTTGCCATTCCGAGACAAACGGTGGCATTCTTTCTAGGTGTTCTTTTGTATCATCCGATAATTCTTGTATATGACCGTTTGGATCGTCAAAATTATAACCAAAAGAATGAAAAATTCCTGATGCATTAGCCACTGCTACCATATTATATTACTCCTTACACAAATGGACCTGTTATTGGTGGTGTTGTTGGTGCGCCCATATTACCATTTCCGTGTATATGTGAACCATATATCGCACTATTCACTTGGTCGCTCATTAAAACTGCGTCCATAACAGTAATTTTTGCCAACGAAAAATTGGCCAATGGTGCGTTTACTGATACAACAGCATTTACACTGGTCAGTGCGTTAATTTGCCCTGGAACTGCAACCGGTGTCGCCGGTGTTGGGAAACCAGCAGATACGCCTCCAGATGTTGTGAATCCCGCCGGACCAGCAAAAACACCTACACCAGCAGTTACTCTAGATTCAGCATTTAACATGTCTGCATGAATTGAACCACCAACGTTTAAGTCTGATGCCACAGAGATATGGTCAGCAGCACCAAGATACATTGTACCACCAAAATTTTCATCAGCTGTCATTCTTACATCGGCATCACCAGAAATATCAATATCACCAATACCCCTAATGTTTGTTTCACCTTTTACCTGTAAATTATAATCACCATGAACTTGTATGTTCATGTCTTTCATGACCTCCAAGTTACAATCACCATTAATTTGTATGTTACAATCACCACCTATCAATATATTTTTATTGGAAACAATGATTGTAAAACCGTTACCATAAACTTTGTGTACTTCATCACCGTTCGGATGCATTTCAATAAATGTGCCTGTTCGATGTGTTATTGCAATACGTTCTCTTGTTGGTGTATCATCCATCTCAAACGTGTGACCGGATTCAGTTTGTTGCACATGATTATATGGATAAATTGGTGGATAAGCCGTATTTGCCGCAGACTCCGGTTCTGTCCAAAAATTGGATCCTGGTGGATTATTAATGTCGCTCATAATTTATGGTCTTGATTTGTTTTGTGTTGGTTCGGTGTATTTACCATCAGGCAATGTTGCAGTGTAATTTTTAATTGTTTTGTTGGCTGCTGTGAGTTCCGATTGAGATACCGGTATCAAAAGCCCTGTTGTTGCAGCTCCGGCGATTAAAACGGCACCTGTGGCTGCTGTGGTTGCTAATTTTACAGTAGTTATTGTTTCATCAACAAGTTCTTTTGCAGAACCAACCAAATCAGAAAATCCCTCACCTTCACCGCTTGCAGTAAGTTCTTTGAAGAAATCCACCATGACACTTTTAACAAGTTTTAAGAATTTTGCCAAACATTGTCCTAATAAAGCTATCAATGCTGCAGGCAAACCCATTATCCATTGTATTAAAGCTTTAATTTTTGTGATATAAGCTAAAACATATTTTTCAAAATTAATAATATCTTTAAGATATTTTTGTGCAGTTTTTAACCATCTTGCCGCCTCTTTTAATCTGGCGGCCGCAGCTGCAAAAATACCGGATGTGTCAGTAAGACCAATCATTTTCAAAATTTCACGTATACCTTCTCTAATATATTGTGCTGAAGCTTTAATGAATTTTTTCAATTCCTGATTTTTACGCATCTCATCAATAAATCCGCAAACGTGTGCTCTTTTTTGATTGTTATTGTGTTTAACGGTTCCAAAAACAATACCTCTAGCCAAAGATGCTGTCGAAGGTGCACCTTTAACATAACCACTATTTGGAGCACTAACAGGTGGGGGAATGTTATAACCACGTTCTATATATTTCGCTTTCGTTGCTTCACTCATTGAAGAAAGTCTGAGATTCTCCGCAACTGTTGATTGAAGTTCTTGAAAAGTTGGTAAATTTGGTTTTGCTTGAACTGACGCTTGTTTCAATGCTTTTTCGTTTGCTTTTGCAATTGATTCTAATGGTGTAAATCTATCATCATTATAATTTCTTGCTTGAGCAATTGATTCTGCTTGAGTTAGTGGTGGTGTTTCCACTGGTTTTATATTTACACCAGCATACAAATTATAATCTTCCGCCAACCAAGTTTGTGCTTTTGTGATATATTCTTCTGGTGTTAATAGTGTACTACCGTCTGCTGCTATGTATGGCATAATACTACTTCCTAATTTTAATTAGTATTTGATTGATATGGGTTCGATTCTTGCGATACATTTTGTGGTAATATGTCATCTTGAATCATACCAGGTAATACACCTAACATTATTGGTGCTTGTGCGGCCATACCATCCATAAAAAAACCAACAACCCAATCACCAAGTCTTGGTGATGAAACTGTCTTTGAATTATTTGTTGGATAAAGTGGTTGCGCCCAAGGTAAACTTTCAGTCGGTAATATCATTTCATTTTCGGAATGCCAACCAAAAATTCTAACTTGGCATCGACCTAAACCCAAATTGTCCGCTCTATTTTCAATAACCCCGACCCACCAAATAAAGTTGTCTTTACCAATAAATTTATTACCACTCGGTCTTACAGGCATATTAAATTACTCCACTTTGTTGACTTGAGAATTCCAAACTCGCAGTATATTTTGCTAATTCCAAAACTGTTTGAAACACACCTTGTTCTTGTATTATATGACGAATTGCTGTTACGAGATATTTTCCGGAATATAATTTATCTTCGGGTTTTATTGTTTTTTCAGCTGTTCCTCCAAGACCTAATGAACCTAGTGCAATATCCACTGTTCTTCCTACGGTGATACCAGTGTCACCTGGAATAATGCATTTCATTACCGTATAGGTGGCCATTGAAAGTTGTGCTGCTCTATTCGGCACAGCAGTACTTATACGTATGTCTTTCGCAGCATCACCTTGTGTCCTTGGCTGTTGTTGTATATATGTTTCTGTTTGTTGACTGGAATTTCCAAAAACCAAATTTACCGAACTTTCAAACATTTCTTCCGAATATTTTCCAAATCTGTTTAATGCTGTTCCAATACCTGTTGAACCTGGTAGGGATGCGTTATTGAAATTTGTTATTTTTCTGGTTCTTGTAATAGGATCAAGTTCAATTACTCTGCTTGCATACATTCCAGAATTTATAGCTCTCAAAGAATCATATGTATTTACAAATTCATATTGTAATATTGTGTATTGATTTTCGATTTTTGATTCTAAAAAGTCCGATGGTTGATATTTGTATGTCGCATATGGTGCACCATCAAACAGTGTTTTTAAAGAAGTAAAATAAAAACCATCGTTTGTTTCAAAAAATACCATATCAGCACCTAGATTTTCTCCAGGTATTGCGTAGGATGATAACCAATTTATTGCTTGAAAGGGTTTTAATTTTGGCACCAAAAAATCATAGACGCCATAAGTCGATTGTATCCATTTCAATTTATCTATAGGTACATCTAAACCTTCTTCGCTTCTTACCAAAATATTCCAAATCATATCTGAAATGGTCATACCAGTAAATGAATTTGTTATTCTCATCTGTTCAGATAAAAATAATTCTTCTGATACAAAGTGCATTGTATAAAATTCGGATGTTTTATTGCCTGTTGGTTTTCTATTACCGATTTTATACAATCTAAATTTTCTGTTTATTTTTAATGAATCACGTATATTTGGAAATCTACTATAACTTATTTGTATAATTTCTGAACCATCCAGTTTCAATTTTTCAATTATACCAAGAGCATCCCGCACAACTACATTTCCTGAGCAGGCAGGAGAAAATATATCTTCAAAAAAATTCAATTCAACAAAAAGTAATTTTATTTTGAATGTTTGTCCATTGTCAGCAATTATATCAATTGCTTCTAAATTAAAATCTTGTGCGTAATTAGCCATTTGGTTTCATTAAATTAACAAATTCTGTTTCTAATTGTGAAGCATAATCTTTATTCAATATTTTTATACTCCTTTTGGAATCATTCAACGCAACTTCATAATCATAATTCGTTACCGATTTTGTACTAATATTGACACTTAAAGTTTCTCCACCTATTGTGTAGGTATCATCATAATTATATGGTAAAATGCCATAATCTTCTTCGGAAATTATATCAACGTTTGTGTTAACAATTCGTTGAGAAGCATCAACTATGGTTGTTATTTTTTCATAGTGATGGATATCATTTAAAGTGCCATTATATTTGTTCAACACATATTGTTCAAACTTTCTTGAACTCAATGGCCAATCCCATAGTGGATCCAACATCTGATTACAATACAAAACAATCCAAAAACGATTAATATCACCATAGTACTTATAAGCGACAATTTCTGGTGTATCTTCATCTTGTATATCATATTCATAAAATACCAACAAATTGTTTAATATCCTTGGTTTGATGCTTACTCTAGCTAGAAGATTTGTATATATCGTTTTTATACTATTTTTGTCGGTATAAACAACTTTTGGTAAAGAATTAAAATATTGCATTTTAATATCCTCCGTTGATATCATCTCTGCTTAACATAGCAATTTCTTGGAATTCAATAGTTATTACTGTTTGCACTGGTGCACCATCACCATGAGATGCCCAACCACTTGGTGCATAATTAACATCAATATCTTTGATAACACATCTTTTTAATTTTGGTAAATTTACATTATGTTTATCGTGAAATTTAAAATCTATTTCAAAAAGTGCTGGTGGTACCCAAAACATACCTTTTCCTAATTGGTCGTTTCGTTTTGGTGCTGCATACATTCTTAGTTGTTTAATTATCTCCCTGACTTCTGTATTTTCTTTTTCCGAATATGGTGTAAAAGTGAAAGACATACTAAAATTTCTAAATTCGACACCATTAAACAATATTTGTTTTTGTGGATTAAAAACGAAACCACCTTTGTTAAATAACAATCTTGTAAAATCATTACTACCAGAAATAAAATTTGTACCACGATTTATAAATTTACCGAGCAAAGGTAATGCACCTGCAGCTGATGCTACGGAGGTCGAATCATCATAATTGAAAGCATTTGAAATATTAAAATTTTCAGGCATATACAAAGCAATATTACCAATTCTATTCACTCTTTCTTCTGTCATAACTCTACCAAATTCGGATAATAACTCTCCAGCTTGTGGAAGTTTGTTAATAGCAGTTGAAAAACCAGATTGTGCCTTCATTGTAACATCTTGAATTGTGGGTAATTCTATTCCTTCAGTTAATGCGTTCGTAATGAAATCGACACCAGAATTTAATACATCACCAACTCCACCGAGAGTATCTCTAAGCATATCTCCAAAATCATTACCAATAAAATCCGAACCCTGTTGTATCAGCTGGCCTCCCATATTTTCCAATTCACCCAAAGTGTATTCTTGTACTTCATAAATTGTAAAAACGACAGAATGGGCTTTCGAGTCGGTACCCAAATCTCTAGGATACTGTAGAAAGAAGTTCTTTTCAACACCAAACAAATCTATCAAAGGATTGTCTGAAAAGTTGTATGAAGGTAAATTTACACCGCCAATTGACCTTGGTATTGTGATTTGTGCCATTGTTTGTTTTCTAAAAAAGTGATATATACTATTTATGGCATATTCTGGAAGATTCCGACCTTCAAATCCTCAAAAATACGCAGGGGATTACAAAAATATCATTTATCGCTCATCATGGGAATGTCGAGTGATGAATTGGCTCGACAAAAATCCGAATATTGTATCTTGGGCCTCAGAAGAAATAACAATTCCTTATGTTTCTCCTGTTGACGGCCGTTGGCACAGATACTTTCCAGATTTTGTTGTTAAAGTTAAAGACAAGAACGGTCAACTTAGAACCATGATGCTTGAGGTGAAACCAAAGAAACAAACACAAGCACCAACACCGCAAAAACGGGTCACTAAAAGATATATTACGGAAGTTGCTACATGGGGTGTCAATCAGGCCAAATTCAAGGCGGCAACAGAGTATTGTTTGGACAGAGGTTGGGAGTTTAAACTAATAACGGAAGACCATCTTGGATTGTAACTAAATATCCGATGATAACAAAATCCATACTAACCACACTATCCGAAGAAAAAGCACAGGCTCAATATCAAACGATGAGCCGTGAATCTTTGCGTTGGTTGTTGCAGAAAGTTGCAGCACTTAGAAATCCAACTCGTCTGTCTGTTCCTATCACAAGAGAAAAAGAAAGATGGACTAGACCAGGTGACAGACAGAAGTTCCTGATGGGTGGTATGTATTATTTTGTTTACGATCCAAAAGGCAAGGCAGACTTACCATATTATGACAGATTTCCACTGGTATTACCACTTAAAAGGCAATCTGACGGGTTCATTGGGTTAAACCTACACTATTTACCACTTAGATACAGGATTCTTTTCCTGCGAAAGTTGTTAAACTTTGCAATCTACGATGAGAATGATGAAATAAAAAGAATCCGAATCACCTATCAAATCCTGGACGCTTCTTCTAAGTTGAAAGAATTTAGACCTTGCATCAAACACTACCTATACAGCCACATAAAATCTAGGATTTTGGCTGTGGAACCTAACGAATGGGATATTGCAACATATTTACCAATACACCAGTTCAAAAAGGCACAACCTAAACAAATTTGGCAAGATTCGGTCCAAGAAATAAGGAATTCTTAAATGTCACGTTCACTAAACGATTTCAAAAAAAGTTTTACTGGCGATTTAGCTAGAAATAATAGGTTTGATGTTAGTATACCTGTTCCTGTGGGTTTATTACCGTATGTTAGATATGCTCGTGATTTGCAATACAGATGCGAAACTGCACAACTTCCAGGTAGGTCATTAGCTACATTAGAACATAAAACGTATGGACCTATCGAAAAACATCCTTACATGTCAACATACAATGATATTGATTTGACATTTATTGTTGAAGATGGTATGGAACAAAAAGTATTTTTCGATACGTGGATAAACTATATTAATCCAACATATAACAACAATTTTCGATATAAAGAAAATTATGCAGTAAATTTGGGAATCAATCAATATGATTTACAGAATCAATTGACATATTCTGTGAACTTGTTTGATGCTTATCCAGTTTCAATGAATCAATTGGACTTGGACTGGAACAGTGAAGGTTACCATAAATTGACCGTTACTTTTGCATACACATACTGGAAAAACAACACGTTATTGGGATTGGGTACAGAAATACTGGATTCTGCTATGGATACTGTTGTCAGAGAATTTACTACAGAATCATCTGAAATGATATTTAACATAGCAACATTGGATGGACCTACTTATTAATTATTAAACTGAGGAGATATTATGGCTTTACCAAAACTTGAAGTGCCAACATATGAATTGGAATTACCACTTTCTAAAAAGAAAATTAAATACAGACCGTACCTAATCAAAGAACAAAAATCTTTGATGATGGCCATGGAATCATCTGATGCAACAACTATTCAACATAATGTCAGAGAAATACTTAATGTATGTACTTTGAGTAAAGATGTTGATATTGATGAACTTCCAATTATTGATGTTGAATATTATTTTCTGCAACTAAGAGCAAAATCCGTTGGTGAAATTTCAGAAACGAAATATCGTTGCAACAATGAACTTGCCGATGAAAAGGTCTGTGGTAACATCATGGAAGCAAAAATAGATGTTACGAAAATTGAACCAGAATTTGATGGTGATCCTGTTGATCCTGAAATTAAATTAACTGATAAAATAATCGTTAAGATGAAGTATCCACCATTCAGGTTGGTTAAAGATTCGATTGAACTGGAAGATATAACAGAAGTAACTTTTAATATGATAGCAAATTCAATTGATTATGTTTATGATGGTGAACAATTTCACTATGCGAAAGAACAGACAATTGATGAGTTGGTTGCTTTCATTGAACAATTGAATCAGGAACAATTTGAAGATGTTGAAAGATTCTTCAATAGTATTCCAAAATTGAGAAAACACATTGATTTGACTTGTTCACGATGCGGTTTTGAACACCACTTGAATGTGGAGGGCCTCGAAAGTTTTTTCGCCTAATACTTGGTTATGATGATTTAAAAAATTACTACAAGACTAACTTTACATTGATGCAACACCATAAGTATAGTCTTACTGAACTTGAAAATATGATACCTTGGGAACGAGATATCTATGTCGCTATGTTAATTTCATATTTGGAAGAAGAAAATCAAAGATTAAAAGAGCGACAGAAAGCAATTAAATGAACCTTTTCGGTAATAATAAGAAAGACAACGGAAATGATAAGTCTAGTCCATTCGTGGCTGAAAAGACTAAGGATTCCGTTGGCCTTTTGAAAAAATCGGTATCAAAAATAGGTGAATTAATTAAAAACAAATTTGCACCATCGACCAAATCTAATATGAACAACACCGAATATCTTGGTGAAATTTATAAGATGATGGTTGAGAAACGTGCAACAGAAAAACTCTCCCGTGAAAAAAGAAACAATCGTAGAAAAGAAGATGCTTACGAGGATGAAAGACGCCATAAAGAAATAATTAAGGCTTTATCTATAAGAAGAAAACCTAAAAAAGTTACAACAAAAACAAAAGCGAACGAACTTAAAGATAGAAAAGTTCCTGGAGCACCTTCTGTTCCTCCTGTTGTACCAAAACTACCAATTGGAACAAAACCACCAGCACCTCCAGCGGCACCACCAAAACCACCATCTGGTCCGACACCTCCAGCGGCACCACCAAAACCACCATCTGGTCCAACTCCGCCAACACCTCCTGCACCTCCTGCACCTCCTGCAGCACCTGCACCACCAGCTGGTGCACCTCCAGTTCCACCAACAGGACCATCAGCTGCAAGTAGAGAGGCTATTTTGCGTGCTGAACGAGAAGCAATACAAGCAGAACAGAGAATGGCAGCGGAAGCAAGTAAAAAGGCTGAAGAAGCACGTAAAGCAGCTGATGCTGCCAAAAAAGCAGAAGAAGCCAAACGAGCAGAAGAAGCAACAACAACAGCCAATAGACAGGCTGATATTCTAACTAGACAAAAAAAGGCACCAGAAACACCACGTGGCAGACAAACAAATCCTAATGATCCTAGATTACCTGGTAATCAAACAACACCTCCAGCACCTGCTCCAGCACCTGCTCCAGCACCTGCTCCAGCACCTGCTCCAGCACCTGCTCCAGGGCCAGGACCTAGTGCAACACCTGCTCCACCTGTGGGAGCTCCACCTGCGCCACCAAGAATACCACCTGGAACTCCACCAAGAGGTGCTGGTCCTACCGCAGTAATCGTTACAGGCACACTTATTGCTGCACCGCAAGGATGGGCTGAAGTCATAAGAAGTGAACAAGGAATTAAAAGTCCAGAAGATGCAATATCACCAGTTACACCAAGAAAAAATAAAAAAGGCGAGGTGACTGATAAAGCGAAGAAAGAAGCAGAAAATATAGAAAAAATGAAAGGATTACCAATAGGAGAAGAAGTTCCCCAAGTTGGTGCAGCAACTAGAGATGTTAAGCGTGGCGGCAAAGCATCCACTTCCTATGGACTTTTTGGTTTGAATAACATAAGAACTTATGATAAAAAGGGTAAAGTTAAATATGGAAGTTCAATAGATTCTTTTGTTGAAAATAATCCACAACTTGGACTTCCTGATCCTGGTGACTTTCATAATCCAGAAACAGTAGATAAATTTAATGAAGCTTGGTGGGCTTTAGCTAAAAGAGACCCTGTTAGTTTATATAATGCTCAAGTTAATCAATTTAAAAAAGGTTATTCAGATCCAGCTACGCAAAGATTGGCTTCAGTTGCCAAAAATAACGAAGATTTGAAAGACATTAAAAATGATCCTGGAGCACAATATTATTTAACCGATAGAAACGTACAATACGGACCAAACAACAGAACTGAAGCTGCTATAACTGCAGCAAAGTCTGGTAAAAACACTAAAGAATTTTTAATTAAACTAGCAACTTTTGATTTAAATAACCTAAGAGAAATATTCAGTAATACAGAACTTGATGAATTTTTGGGATTAGAACAAAGTTTAAAGGAACGTATAATTTTAAGATTGGAACAATCTTTAGAAAAATCTGGTCTTGATGGATTATCAGCAATTAAAAAACTTGAATTGCAACTTATTTACTCTGGTGGTGAAACAGCAGAAAAAAGAAGAAAAGAATTAGCAGAAATAAAACAGAAAAAAGAAGAAGAAAAATCTAAAAACAAAAAAGGTAAAAAAGCTTCAAGTTTATCCGAAGAAAACAGTTTTATAGATAAAGCTTTACAACAATTTTCATCTTCAAATATAATACAAAATGTAACAAATGTCATGTCGGTTGGTGATGGTGAAGAAATTATATCATCGTCAATTGATGATAGACCGGCGTTTTTAAGAAAGAACTCATAAAATGGCTAATAATTTAAGTTATCAACAAGCAAGAAAAATCAGAAAGACAAGATTCACTGATTTATTTGTTGACCAATTGGCCCAAAAAGACACTGGTGTTCTTGGTGCTGTTGGTAGAACCATTTCACTAAGAACATCAGCACGATTAAAAGGTTACAAAGAAAAATTTGATCCTTTGAACATTGCTAAGTTTTTAACATTTGGTTCAAAATTGGGTCCTGCTCTTTATGGTAAAATGATGGGTAGAAGTCAAAAAGATATTGACTATTTCACCAATAGAACAAGAGCTATTAAAGGTGGTAATAATACCGCAGATAGAATTGGTCCATCACCTGACACCGGTATGCAAGGTATCAATGAACAATTAGCAAAAATTTATGACTTCTTAAAATCTAGCCGTGAAGATGATACTAAACAACAACAATTAGAAAATAATTCCGAAGAAGAATTGAGTAACGAAAGAGAAAGACGCCACAGAGAATTGATAGAAACTCTGAAAAAATTGGTGAAAAACATGGGTGGTGCCACAACTGTCACAGCAACAGCCGAACAAGACAATAGTTTTCTTAATATGTTATGGCAAAAATTAAAAGGTTTAGCTGACGTTGTTATGTCATTAAAAGATGCAATGATAGAAATCGCAAAGAAATTAGGTCTACCGTTGGTTAATGGTTTGATGAAACTTGGTAGATGGGGTTGGTTGGCTGCAGCAAATCCAATAGGAGCTGTTGTAATTGGTGGCACAGTATTAGGTACTGGCCTTGTGAATCAACTGGAAAGCATGACGGATGAACAACTGGAACAATTAGCTAATAGTGGTGACACTACTGGCACATCTGAAGCAGCATCAATTATATTAAACAGTAGAAATAAAACTGATGCAGATAGATTATTACAGGATGAAAGATATGACAGAATTAATCAATTGTTGAAAGAAAAAAATGCGCCTTGGTATTTGAAATTGTATGGTTCTGAAGAAGATAAAAGAAGGTTTTTAGAAAAACAAGGTGAAAGAAAAACGGATCTTGACCAATTATTTCCTGAGGTGCCTGCTGGCCCAGAACCAGTAAATCCTAGAGAAAGAAGGGGAACACTTCAACGCCAACCTAATTCACAACAAGTACCAAACCCTCCCACTACACCAAATGATGACGGACCAGACTTCACTAATACACCAATTAGTAAGGCCGCACCCGTTCAACGTGTTGCTAGTGGTGGAACAACTATCAACAATTTGTCAAGAGATAATACTGTTTTTTCTAGTCCACCAATTAAATCAAATACTCCATCAGTTACAACAGCGTCAAATACGGTTGTAAATTCAGCATCACAAAATAAAGGACTAAGTGTAATACAAATTGCTGTTAGAAATACTGATGAGACTTTCCGTGATTTACTTGAACAATCCGTTTTTGCATAAAAAACCCCGCCGAAGCGGGGTCTAAACAAAGTTCTGAGAAAGGAGCTTTTGTTTAATCGTCAGCCAACTTGCTGAAGTATGCCATATCATCATCGTCATCGGATGCAATATCAACTTCAACTGGCTTCTTAGGTGCAGCCTTAGCTTGTTCAACTGTGGTGCGTGCTCGTGGAGCATCACCTTCATCATTCAAACCAAGTACTTTATCCAAACGTGTTTTCAAAGCATCATAAGTTTTGAATTCTTTTTCAGCAGTCAACTCTGTCAAAGAGTATTGTGACTTCCAAATTTTCTCCAATTCGTCATCGTCTTCCAACAATGCGGATGGTGACATGAATTCAGACTTATCATAGTTCTGATAACCTGCAACTTTAGTAATCTTCAACTTGAAGTTAGCACCTTTCCACAAATCAAATGGATTGATTGGTGTTTCATCTTCAAACTGAGGATTCATTGCCTCTGTAATCTTCTCAAAAATCTTGGCACCGAACTTGAACAATTTAACTTGTCCTTCATTCTCTGGATGCTTAGGATCAGAAACGATATACACGTTTGCAATGTAAGATAGTTTACGTTTTTGTTTACGTACAATTTCTTTGTTAGCTTCAATGCCTGAGTTCCACAATTTGTTGTTGTGTTCACATACAGGACATTGCTGGTTCTTGGTTGTCAAACATTTGTCGATTAACCAACCACCAGGACCTTGGAATCCATGCTCGAAAATCTTAGCCCAAGGAAGACCATCATCACCATCAACTGCTGCTGCGGGTAGAAAACGGATTGTAGCCATGCCGTTGCCAGCTTTGTCTACTTCTGGACGCCAGAAATTTTCTTTGTCGGATTTACCTTCTGTAGAGGCGTTGAGCTCTGCTACTTTTGATTTCAATTTGTCCAGATTGCCTGAACTCTTTTTAAGATTTGAAAAATCTACCATGATTTACCTTTCTAGTATAAACGGAATATAAACGGATTATTAACGGATTGTCCACATGATGCATTATATAATATTATTTAGGCGCCGTCAAGTATAAACTTCAACTGTACCAAGGTGTCAGGGATATTCTTGTGTAAGATTGCCACACCACCTGCAGCACGCCAATCGTTGATAACACTCTCGGTATCGTCAATGATTAACGTATCTGTTCTTGCGTATTTTTTCTTCAGGTGTTTACCTGGAACAAAGTTGCGTTGAAAGTCAATATCATGTGTTTGCAACCATTTAATTTTTTGTGCAGAGATTGCTGCGTGTCGTTTCTCACTTGCTGTGGACGACAGAATCTGAGTTGGTGGTAATGCATTACGTAATGCACGAATTAAGTCCATTGCGTCAGGCATCAATTCAAGGGTTTCGAAGTGATTATCAGCAACAAACGTATCAAAGAATGTGTTGAATTCTTTATAGTTTCTGGTTGAACTAGGTTCAATCTGAAACAACTCAACATATCTTTTTACAAAGTTGGCAATAACACCATCCATGTCCAAATAGATGCAACTAATTTTACGCATGTTCTCTTAAACTTTCTTTTAAAATTTCTTTAAACTTCTCTTTATCATAAAGAATAAACGGTGTGTACTTTTCAATTTTTCTTTTGTATGTTGGCCAAATTACATCGTCAGATATTTTTTTGTCCCACATTGGTAAGAAATTCATAATGTCATTCAATATACACACCGTTTCAATGCTTATGTTACCATAAGTCATCTCTTTCAACAACAATGGATATTGTCCATCTGTCACCACCAACATTTCATTTGGTGACTGTGTTGCATTAAGTAGGCCTATTATATCTTGTTCGAAGCGGTATGTCAAGCTCTGGTTTCTTTTTTGCCATTTCTTGTAGTTTTCTTCACCTTCGATACCAGATATATCACCCACCCAATTAACATTGGTTTCCAAAAAATTGGCAATATAAAATGATTTCAATTCTTCTATACTATACTTCCGTGATAACTTGTAAAAGGAATACTTGGCCTTGTTCCTTGAGAAGTTATCTTTTGATACGTTGGTCTTTCCGTTATAGCGAAAAAAATCGTAAGAATCAGAAGTAAAATGAAGTTTAATGCTTTGGTAGAGGGCATATGCTTCAAATCCTGTCGTTTCGGTCATATTGGCAATTTAGAACTTTTCTTCAATAGGTTCAAGTCTTGTGCTTCTTCTCTAATCTTTGCCTTTAATGCACTAGAGATTAAGGAAGAAGCCACATCGACTTCCATGCCTGTTTGTTCACAATGATGTATGATTGCGTCCATATGGGTACCACCCGCTTCACTGACGCTTTTACTAATCATTTCACTAAATTCATTAATTTCGGTTTTTGTTGGCACTTTAAGCTTTCGTATAGAACAAATGGTTTCCAATTTTTGCAACGTACTTTAACTTCCACGCTGGATTTACCGAGGTGTTGTGATAGTACATTGATTTTGTTTTGTATATTGTATCATGCAGGCGTTTTTCTGTCAAGGCTTTCTTCGCAACAATTAGGCATTCTTCCCATGCATATTTGTTTCTAACCGGACCAACATTCTCACCAACCCAACTGAATTGATATGTGCTGCCTGTTTTTTGATAAACAACATCACAAACATTAGCGGGGAATTTATTGCTATTTACACGGTTCATTGTAACCTGTGCCACTGCCAGTTTGCCTTCAAAGGATTCACTTGCGGCTTCATAGTAGATATTTTTAGCCATGCATAGTACTTGTTTTCCTATGTCTCTAGATATGGCATTTTCATACTTGAGTGTTTGTTGTTGTGATGTTAACGGTAAAAAAACTAAAGTTGAAAGTATTATTGATGACAATAACTTGTTCATCTATTCTCCTTGTGTGTGTTAAAGGGGGAGAACCCCCTTAACCCTCAGGTAGTTTTTCTGGTGACCTTGATTTCAGGTGCTGTAGAAATGTTAGACACGAAACCGTTTAAGGTTTGAGCCTTGTTGATGATATCTGTTTCTGAGGGGATTGTTGGCAGTGCCGGATGTTCAGGTGGTGTTTCACCTTTGGCTTTTGCCGTATCGCATTTGATGTTCCAGTCTTGTGAAAGACGTTCTCGTTCTGCGTTATAAGAATCATATAACATGTCTCTAGCCATTTTTAATAGTTCAAGACGGATTTCAAAAGGTGTCATGTTTGACATAGTTTTCTCCTGTGTAATGTGTAAGTGTGGCGGTGGTTTTTTAAATGGGTTCCACCGAACCCATATACTTATTTATACGTATTAGAAACTACGTGTGTATTGTAGACGCCATGCATCTTTTTCTTCGTCACCGTATGTACGGCTCCAACGAACTGCAACTGCATCTTGTTTTGTTAATGCATAACCAACTGCTGCATGAACACGTGTTGTTTTGTAATCGTGTCCTGATTGAAATGCGTTACGATAACGACCACCAACATCACCAGTAAATCCTGCAATCAATGGGAACTTAACGCCAGCATCAACAGCATAATGGCTGAAATGTTCAGTACTAGTAACCTTTTCACCTAAACGACCACCAACATACATGGCACCAATAGATTGTTTTACACGAACTTCAAAACCTTGTGAGAGTGAACCATTACCAAATGATGTTTGGCTGTTTTCCATTTTAAGGCTGTAGTCAGTAGAACCGTCTTTAGTACCGACAACAACGGCTTCTTTAATGTTGTCTGCACCTGTTGCACGATTGTGTTCATCATAATATTCCAATGATGTGTAACCTTGTGCCATTGCTGAAACACTCACGACCAAAGAGGCCAAAACTAAACTCAATTTTTTCAAAATAAACTCCTAGTTGTTAAACAATAGTGACTTAGATATATCTATGATATAAATCAGCCTTCTTTTATCAGTCTTGTTATATGCACTATGCAATTCAGCATTGTCAAATGCAAATAAGTCGGACCAATTCTGTTTTACACCATCAACTTCCAGTGCAGCATCGCCTTCTGGTATGATTAATGGTATATGAATCCTTACTGTCTTGCGGGAACGATTCTCAATGTCCACATGACCTTTAATAATTCCTCCAGCATCCAACACACTATAACCACTACAACCCACATAGGCAATATATTTTTGTGTTAGTGATGCAGCCGTTGGAAATATCATTCTCACTCTTGGTTGTAAGAAGAAATTATGTTCTATGTTTTTGTCTGGTAATGCGTATCGTAGGCCTTCTACTTTCCATACGACCTTTTCATGCTCGTCCAAAATTGCTTCTGGATTAGATGCAGCATATGAAATACCACCACTAAAGGTTGTATCAAAATCTTTGTGGTATTCTAAAAATTCTTGTGTTAATTTAGGTGCCAATTCCATTAACTCATCTGCTATGGAAATCTCACGCCTAGACCAAATTTTTTGCATTATTACTCCATTCAGTGGTTGGTTATTCTGTTACGAGGAAACCAACCGAAACCCTAGTCAGCGTTTAGGCTGCCAATGCGAACTTTTCATCGTTTGCGTTTACTTGATTTAGTTTTTACACCTACTCTGGTGAGTTGTCCACTTCTGTACTATTTACCCTGTCGAAACCAAGTACACCCCCATCAGAAGTGGTCTGACTCTGACAGACTGTGGCACTTTATCGGCTGCCAGCACTTTTGGTGGAGGTGGGGAGATTCGAACTCCCGTCCAGAATACATTTCTAGTCGCTTCATACAACCATAACATTATTTATTATTGTAACACAACCGTGATATTTTGTCAACTGTTTTTGTGGTAAAAATCAATTGCTTTTACTAGACCTTCAATGTGGTCTTGTGTTTTCTCTTTAAAAATCATTGGTTGTTCGTTGTCCACGGCCATAATAATTACCAAATCATCAATAGGTGTACCAACCAATTCTTCGTACATCAATGCATATGCAGTACATTGCCAAAAGTAATCCAAAATATCTTCACGTTTTTTAATCTTCTTTGATGTTTTAAAATCAATGACTGATAACTTACCTTCATACTCACCAATACAGTCAACACGGCCTGCCAGACCAAGTTGTGCGGACCACAATCCAACTTCTTGATAATGTATATTATTGATTTTGTTTAGATATGGTTTGATTGATATGAACATCTCTTTTGCATCAGGCATAACAACACCTGGTGGTTTTGGTTCATTGTTCAAATAATATTCACACATAGTGTGCATATTGGTACCACGTGATGTGGCTTGTCTGGAGATTTTGTTTGCAGTTTCTTCTCCAACTCTACGGCGCCATTCCAAGATGGACTGCTTTTTCTGAGCTCCCACCACTGTGGTCACTGATGGTAATTTTTTACCATCTGGTGTGACATAATATCTTTTCCCATCAGGAAAAGTTTGAGATTCAATTTTTGGAATCTCTATTGGTGGGCAATAAACAAACATTATAATCCTAATTTTAGTTTTTTGTAATTCTTAATATCATTTTTTGATTGTTTCATTTTTTCAAATAACAATTTTTTGTCGATTGTTCCTTCCACAATTTCCTTTGGTGTAAATCCTAAACCAATAAGTTCGTGTGGTAAAAGTGCAATATGTCCCCATGCGTTATTGTGTTCACCTATTGGTTGGTCAGTGTATCTCATACCACGTTCCAATCTAAATTTTTCAACTTCTTGGTTCAAAATCTCAGCAATGTAATTTGCTTGAAAAAAATTGGTGTATTTATTTTTCCAATACATCGTCTTTTCATTTCCAAAGTGTATTATAAGACTATCTAAATTCAAATATCCTTTTTTTAATTCATTTACATCCATTTCAGAATAACCATATTTTTCATGTTCTCTTTCGAATTCACTTAAACGTGTCATTCCTTTTTTCCTGAGTGTTAAAGAAAACCAAAACCACTGGTTTAATACTTCAAAATTTTCATTCATTTCAAGAAAGGTTTTCTGAGTTTGAAAAATACTAGACAAAGGTTCTTCAGGTAATCCAACAATCATTCCAGTTTGTGTCCATATAGGAGCAAGTTTTTTTAGTTGTCTAATGGCATCAAACTGTCTTTCTGAATCTTGTCCTTTTCCAACAATTTTTTTGGCCAATGGATGTAATGTTTCTATACCAAAAACAGCTGAGGCTAAACCCGTATCTGCTAACATTGGAATAGTTTCAGGAAATCTGGCCATTAAGTCTGCTCGTAAAAATGCACTATATGTTATTTTCACTCCACTCTTTTGAATAGCTTCAGCAATGTATTCCAATTTAATAATATTATCATTGAGTGTATCATCATTGAACCAATAATTTGTTACTCCAAACATTTCATAATTTCTGCGAATTTCATCAGTTAGGTTATCAACATGTCTAATATAATCACTTTTTTTCTTACCCAATAAAGGGAATTGACAAAATCTACATTTAAAAATGCAACCCCTACTTATTTCTATTGGCAAAAAATTTGTTTTGATTAAATCGGATTCCAACCATTTAATAGTCAAATCGGTGTCATCATTTTTATAAAATGATTCCGCATTAATAGCGTATGAACCGTGATAAGGTTCCCATTTCAAATCATCAAGTCTTTTTCTTTGTAGAAATTTTAAATAATGTAAAACAGCTTGTTCAGAATAACCCCATATAAATCTATCAACTAATGTTCCATCTAAACCTTCGACCGAACCCTCTGAACCACCAATAATTCTTTTTACTTTAGGATATTTTGTTTTAATATGATTAAAAAGTTTATTGATTTTATCCGTTTCATAAATGAAAGTGATACTTACTCCAACAAACAAAGTTGTTTCATCTATGAAATTATCACAGGCAGCACAAAGTTCATCGGTCGTAAATTCATAAAAAAAATCCACAACCTCAATATCATAATTGTGTTGGCCAAGAAATGTTCTTAACCTGGCTGCTCCAGCTGGCCTATTATTTGTTGTACTGTTTTGTGTACCAGTAAAAATTATACCATCAACTTTTCTCATATTTTATTTTTTGGTTAAGTATCTACTTCTGATAGCTTCAAAGAAATCAATATCTTCCTGTGTCAAATCCGCAGAATCAATTTGTTCTCGTTGGCCACGTACCCATTCCCGAAACATTTCAAAATCACCTTCATATTTCATATTGTTCGTAATTTTCTTTGTATCATATGCGTCCATAATGATGTGATATCTATCTTCATCAGAATCATTTCTAATTTGATGCCATCTATTGGTCCAAAGCATCCATACACTACCATCAGCGGGCATGTGCAAATTTTTACCTTCACATATATGTACACATTTTTTGTTGGTCCACAATGGAATATGAATTCTTGTCATATACTCTGTTGCATCTGCATCTCTATGTACAAGACTCTTTGAGTGTGCCTTTAAACAAGTGACCCTAGCTCTAGTTGGATGAAAACCTAAATCTCGCAAATCATCAATAACTTTTTTGATTTCACCAACATAAGCTTCGGTTGGTTTATCATGTTCAAGTCCATGTGAAATGTCAAAATGTTTGTATGCTTTGAAAATTAATTCTTGTGTTGGTAAAAAAGACTCCAATGATTCACCAGATTCAAGTTGAATAGCTTCCCATCCATCTGTCCATATGGCTTTTTTACTCAATAAACTCCAACCACCAAATCCATGATATTGCGGTGTCTCATATTCTTCACCTTGGACAACTTTGTCACCTAAAGTAAAAACACTTTCACGCACCTCTTGTTTTAATTTTTCAATATCTACTGTGTAGTTCAATTTTTCAAAAAACATTTTATTTCCTTTATAGATTGCCCGTTTCTTCTAACATTTCATATACTTCTCTGTAATCATACTTAGTTGTTCTCAAAGCAAAGGCCTTTCTTAATTTCGGACCTTTTAATGGTTCAACATTATGTATTTCTCTAACATCCAACAGATAAGCTTCGTTTTGTTGTGCTATAAAACTACCAACTTCATATACATCTTCATATGAATATACTGCATCAACATATGAGATTTCTTCAGCAGTCGGCATATTTTTCTTGTCTTTGATATAATCTTTTAAAGACAATTTCAGTTCTTCGATTGGTATATCCAACTCTTTCATTTCATCCAATTTTTGTAGTTGTTTTTCTTCAGTTTTCCAACTACGTGCTCCAGGTTTTACTTTATAAAAAATTGTTCTGTAATCCTCTGGCTGAAAATAAAAGTTTATTGTTGTTATCAAATCATTGTCTACATGAGGTATCAACACACTGTTTATTGACATTCTCGTAAGTTTGAAATCTTTGTGATATCTTTCGGGAATAACCTTAAATAATTTTTCTGGTTCAGGTGTCCATATTCTATTGTGTTGTACTCCTAATCCGTGAAAACCAGCGAAAGACTCTAAACCATTTACAGGTGCAAATATTGGTTGTTCGTAAAGATGTTTTAATTTAATAAATGACATTACCGGTCTCCTTTAACATTTCAATCACATCCTCATACTTATGAATAAAAGTTCCTAAAGTGAGGGCTTTACGTAAATTGAATTCACCTTTAACGCCATGTATTTGACTTACATCAAGTAACCAAATCTCATAATCTTTGGCAACAAAACTGCCAATTTCTACTAAATCATCTTCGAAATATATGTGACCGTCTGTTTGATTCTCAACTTGTACAGTTCTCAAATTTTCCATTTTTGGTTTATAGAATGTAGTTGTGCATCCTTCCGTTTGTAAATAGAAATTAATTGAGGTAACAATTTCTGTATCTGTATGTGGTGGGATTATACAATCAATTGTCATAACTGTCAAGTGGAAATCCTGCCAATATCTTTTTGGCAATACACCATAAATTTTCTCAGCCTCAGGTGACCATACCTTTTTATAGTCTATGCCTTTACCATCATGTTTAAAAGTTTTTAAATTGTCGGTAACTGCATATAATGGTTTCTCAAAAGATTTTTCCAATTTGATAAACATTATTTCCATTCTCTAATTTTTGCCATGCGACCAGCCCACGATTTTAAAATGACAGTATTTGCAGCATTCTTATCGACAACTTTTCTCAGGTCAGTGGACAACGAAATTCGTAAGTCATCGGATTTATTTTCATCAACACCATGCAACACGTAAGATGGAAAAAAAATCAAGCGACCTTCAACTGGTTTGAACCTACGTTCACGCATGAATGGACTGCCACTAAGTTTATTGTTCACCCAATCAATAGAATGAGAAGAATCAAAAGCCACAAGGTCACCACAACCTTCTTTAGCTTTGATGTAGTATGTTGCTGCGATAGCCGATTCTGTGTGTCCATGCACCTCTAGACGTTCTCCAGGTTCACGCACATTCACCCAACCCATAAAGTGTTCGCAACCACGTATGTTTAACATCCTCAACTGAGGAATATTCTGTACAATCTTCTTGGTTACTATGTCTATGATTTCTTGTTTTAGTATATCTAAATTGGGTCTGCTGTAGTCCCATATACTATTGTTCGGGTCTTTGTCTTTACCCAATACGATATCTTTACCTATACCATAAATTTCATCCAATAATACTTCATTGAATTCTTCATCAAATTTTGTTTGCACTTCCCATATTGGACTTTGCCAAAACATATTCTGTGCATTTTGATACCAATGGTATCTATCTCTATCTTCTTTTGTTGTCATCATATTAAAAAAACTTTCACTCTTGTTTATTTAACCACTCTTTATATTCATTTAATAGTTGGTCATCCTTGGTTTCTTCCAAGTCATTTTCTATGGCTGTTTGTAAAGATACAATAGGACCCATAATTTTTTCAGCAGTGTTGGATCCAATTACTTTATGGAATATATCACCATATTTAATTTGTGCATCAAACCACAATTCTTTATCTTCTTTTGACAAAGATAGTACGTTGGTTTTAATCTGATTATTAAAAAAATCTCTTACGATATCTTCTTCAAAAGTTATGATGTTTCCATCGGAGGCTTCAATAGTCGGTAAATAAGTTAGTTGCGATTTACTCATCTTGTTTCTCCAACCACTCTTTATACTGATTAACTAATACATCATCTATATTATTTTTTGAAGCTTCTGCTAGAAAATATTTTTCACCAAACAGTTCTACAGAGTCGCCATAAATTTTCATCAATAAAACTCCGTAGTCTCTATGAAATTTAAAATATTTTTCTTTATCTTCTTCTGAAAAAGATAATATATTTGGATAAATGACAGTTTTAATAAAATGTTTTAAATGGTCAGCTTTGTATTTTTCATCTCTTCCGTTTGCTGTTATCTTAACAGGTCTTTGATATGAATACGTTGGCATCATGTAACCTTTTTCTTTGGAATGAACCTTTCAATCAAACGGCCTAGTTCGGCAATCAGTTTAAACATAACAAAAATTACAACAAGTGCTGCACCTTTAATGAATCCAGGCTCTTTCTTACTTGGTCCAAACCATCTTTTCCATACACCAACAACTTTACAAATTGGTATACCAAAAGCAAACATCATTTTACCAGTCAAACTACCTGTTTCTTTTTCACCCATCATATAGGCCATTTCTTCTGCCCAAGGTGTTGCAATATCATATGCCCATGAAATTGACCACTTCTTAGCAGCTGCACTAAATTCTTCATCAGACATCCAAGGCATCATCTTAGGACCTTTGCCGTCCATCCAATCAACAACAATCTCAGCCCATGCACGATAACCATTGTAAATGTCGGGATTAGTTTGTATTAATCTTTCACCAAATGCTTGGTCGGCCTCAAAAATGACTTTCTTCATTAAACCAAGGTCAAACAATTTAGTACAAATAATTTTAGAACAATTACAATTTGTTAAATAACAATTTGTAGTTCTAGTGCAATTATATACTGGTGTTGTTGCATTTTCACAATTTCCGGCTTGCAACCATTTTTGAGTATCACAGTTAGCACAATTAATAGCACCACAGTTTTTACATGCTACACAGTTATGTGATTGGTCACCACTTGCACAATTATCAGCAAGACCATTGTTAGTATTATGACAATTTCCCGCAGTGTTTTTTTGATAGTAAGTTAATCCACCTCGATAATATCCTAAATTTTGTGGATTACTTTGTCTTATTGGATTGGGTGTTGAAACTGTGCCACCAGCATTCTTTGGTGTTGTGCCGTTTGGTTTTAGGTAGCCGTTTAAAAAATTCAAGTCAGTTGCAACTGTTCCTCGGCCTATTTCAGTATTGACGTTGGATACTCCAATTGCACTATTTGTATCTGGTGTTGCCATTTTTCTTTATCCGTATAAAATGTTGTTATTAATATTTAGGTTTCCAAACGAGATTTACCATACACTGCAACATCATCAACGGTACCAATAATCTCCTTAACTACCTTGATTGGTATGATTTTTTTGCGATTTTCATCTTCTTCATGTTCAAAAATGGTACCAAAAACATCTTGTCTATGTAGTGGTAAATTTTCTCCTTTGATTAATGTAGGCACATAACCTTGTGTAATCAAAGTAAATGCAGCTGCAAAAGACGCCACATTATCAGAATAGGCATTTGCACATGAAATATCCCAGAATTTTTCGTCTAAGAACATACATGCACCTTTACAGATATGTAATACAGGACATTCTGGACACTCTTTACGATTTGACCAATGTGTAACTGATTTCAATTCAACATTTGAATAGTCATCTAAATTACCGCCATGGTGCGGTTCGCCGTTTTTAGAAATTTCTAATGAACTAACATTTTGGCAAGTCATCACATTACCACGCAAGTCAACAGCAATTACGTGTTCATCATCCATTCCACATTTCTGACCCAAATATTTAGATTCATTGTGTGACAATACATCATTAATAAATGAATTGATTTTACCTAATGTTGACGTAAAATTTAAATTACCACCTGATGCATACAATTCACCAAATGCACGTTGCCTAAATTCAAAATGTTCTTTTTTAGTCAATAGTGAGTTTGAAATACCTTCTTCATCGTATGCATCGACAAGAGAACCTTCACCAATTATTACATTTTCATCACCAGTCAAATTTACAAACCAGTCATAAATTTCTTTTCTACTTTGATTCTTCGAATTCAACATGGCATTGAAGCTGAATTGTTTACCAAGTCTAGTCATCATGCGATAAAATCCAAGAATACGTTCTTTTTGTTCAGGATCATCAAAAGGATCAGGTCCACGTACAAATTGACCAGGACCATCATGTGAAATTGCCACTGCAAAATCCATCATCATCAGCCAATCAATGATTTCATCAGTTAAAATGGAACCATTTGTAATAATACTAAAAGTTGGTTTTGTTTTCCAACTATCAAATTTCTCTGCAATGGCTTCTGCCAAAGGTTTCAATGTTTTCCAATAAACAAGTGGTTCACCACCCCAAAATTCAACCCATAAACCAACATCCTCATCAAATCGTAAATTTTCCAACTTGGCCATAAAATCATCAATATCTTTTTTGGAAGTTTCAGGTTGGCGTTCAACAAATTTTTGTGAGCAATAATCACAAGAATAATTACAACTTAGACCCATCTGAATTTTGAGATGGTTTATTAATTTAGATTTTTTAAGAGGATGATTCTTGTCGAAAGATTTATATGGTGTTGTTGCGTGGTTGTGTCGTTGTTCTTCAGGAAACTCAAATACATTACCAGCTGAGTCTTTCAACACGTTTGCCATGTTGTCATAGAAAAATGTTTGTTTGTCGCCATCATCGAATCGTGTAGCTTGAATTTCAAAAATCATTGTATTTCCTCTTAAATATTAAGTAATTATTTATCCTAGTAACCTAGTTCTTCACAGGCCACAATCCATTGTTTTACTAGACTGGAACGCACAATATCGTCCGGTGTAAAGTAAATTTCTTGAAAGGATGGCATTTTACGTGCCACTTCTAAGAAACTATGAAATGCGGTTTGGTCTTTGTTACTTTTAATTAAATCTGTTTGTTTAAAATCACCTGAAAATATAATTTTAGACCTGTGTCCAACACGGGTAATAATCGTATTCACTTCTGACCAGTTTAAATTCTGGTTCTCATCTACAATAATGATAGCATCATCAATAGAGATACCACGAATTGCTGTAGTTGAAATGAACCTGCAATGGCCCTGTTCTTTCAACCTGTCCCATGCATCTGGTCTTCCAAATAGTGTACTACAAATTTCTTTGTAAGGCAACTCATAAATCTCTTGTTTTTCATCAAGATTACCTGGTAAATAACCAACGTCACGTAACTGTACCAGTGAACGAACGATTACCACTTGTTTGAATGAATTGGATTTATCCAAAACTTCTTCAAGTGATTTGTATAGTGCCAAAAAAGTTTTGCCTACTCCAGGACTACCGAATAGTCCCATAAAGTAGGCACCGCCTTTATACATTTCAAAAAATAATCTTTGATTCTCCGTTAATGGTTCAAAAGTTTTTAGATGGTCTGGTTTAATCTTCAATGAATTACTTACTGCTGGTTGATGCCTAGTTTTTTGTTCATCATCCTGTAATTGCTCCGCTGCGTATCTGGCTGTTGTTTTTTTTGTAACCATCAATTCCCCTTTGAAATAATGCTGAAACTTTTTTGTCGGAATCGGGTTTCTTTTTCTTCCGATTCTTATTTGAATTCTTTACTTGAGGTTTCTCCTCAATTTTCTTTTTCGGTAGAAATAAGGCAGGTATTTGAGCCATTACCACTCTCTCTGCATCTTGGTTTTATGGCCACCTTTAATCGTATTTCCAGGTACTGTTTCTTTCATGCGATTGATGACATACTTTTCGAATGTGGAGTCGGCCTTGCCAACTCCTGGTGTGTCCATACGCATACCGTCACCAAGACCTGGAATGCCATCGGCCGTGAAATATCGTTCTAAGTGGGGATTGTTTACTTTAAACTCATCATACTCTGCAAGGCGCATCGTATGTTCTTCAATTTCACCAGTATTCTTATTCAAAAATGTATAAATCATGCGGTTTGAAACCAGCTTGGCACTGGTCGTGAGTTAAATTTTCCTTGCCATGAAGCAAGGTGCGTCTTATTATTTATATAGTAATTACGATATGACGCAATTGAATCACCTGCCACTTTTACGTCATCAGGCATGGCCGGTGTTGGTTCGGTGAACGGTGCATAAGCAGGAATATTCATTGGTGGATACATCAATTCTTCTTCAAGGCCATCACGTTCAACTTTGTGAACTTTACCATAACGATAGGTATATTCTTTACACAATTCTGTCAGCAGTTTAGACAGCCAAACATAGTTGGCATAAGATTGTCTACACCATATTGCTGAAGGATGGTTGATATGAGTAGCAGTATAAAGCACAGATTCACGGTTGTCAGGAAGAACATATCGAGTTTGTTTTCGACCAGTTTTAGACAAGCCAACAGATTCAGTACCATCAATAACACGATGAGCAGTAGAAAGTAGTTGAGCATATTCGAGAATCATCTTAATGCAATGTTTATCATTGTGCATTTCTGCACACACTTTAGGGTCATTATGTAGATAAAAAATGTTCATGTTGTCACCAGTGACGGATTACTCCGGCAATAATAAAAAGGTTGGTTATGAGGTATGATAACACAATAACAGTCCGGATGCAAGCGATTTTGTTTGCCTCGGTGTCATTGTTGCCACTTTTTTCACCTAACGCTTTACACCACAGGCGCCACATACGGAATTTTAATCCTAGGAACATCTATCCACATACCATGCGTCTTTATGTTGCCATACTGGTCGTGTGTGTTTCGTTTAACCTGTAATGAAACCTTTGCAATCCTATCACCTTCCATATATTCAACAACCTGAAACTCATAACTCATTGGTTCAGGCATCGTAATAGACGGAGCAACTGCTGTTACAACGGGTAGCGGCGGCGGAACAGCACCATAATAGGTACCGACTGTTAATATGTTACTCATGTTAACATCCTAATCAAACCAATAGAATCAATAGTGGTTAACAAGATGTAGTTGGCCAACATACCAAATGATTTCCGAGTATAAGCAGCCCAAGCATAGATAGCGCAGCCAGTAATCCACACAGGATAAAGAGCCAAGAGGGGAGGATTTGGTACGGTAAGTGCCATTGTAATACTACACCCAATACTAATAACCCAAGCAAAAAGCTCGGCGACAAAGCGAGTGCGATTAGAGCGCCAGTCATCTTTAATCCAGTGTATAGTCGGTGCTAGTATTTGTTCCATAAAATTCCTCATCTGACACTATGTCCAACGTACCGTTAATCGCAAAACCACAACCACGCAGGAACATAGCAAATTCTTCCAGTATTTCATCTAATGATTCACCTTCAAATTGAATATTGATTTTTGTTCCTGGCTGCCTGTCGGTTAATCCAAAATAATTGTAATGTTGGCAGGTCAATTCAAATTTCATTTTTATTCACCAAATTTAGGAATTTCAATATCTTCTGATTTTTTAGTTTTCTTAGCTGGCGCTTCTGCTGGTGCTGTAACTTTAGGGAAACGGCGTGCAATATCTTCAGCACTAACAGTTTGCATAGCAAATTGTTTAAACTGGTCATAACTATCTGTGACACGCATTGCATTTTTAGAATTCATACCTGCGCCATCAATAGTAAACAATGCACAACCACCTGAGGCCAATGGTGCAATTTCAATGATGTGATCCAAGTTAACAATAACTGGACAACCTTTTTCAACAGAATTAACTTCAACAAATAAACTCATAGTGACTCCTTATTTTCTATCACAATCTTCCACACGAATCAAATATACTGTTTTCTCTGCGTGTGGTCTCACAAAGAAACATTCACCTTTGATAGACCAAACCAAGTGATTTTGAATACCATCTTTGAATTCTTTTAGTTCTTGTGCTTCTTGCTTTGCATAAAATGCCATAACAAAAAAGAAACACACCATGAAGGCAATATAACCAATTATATACCAGAAGTTATCTTTTAACCAATTAAACACGTTTTTCATATTTTCCCCATAACTGATAATGCATTATACACGACTACTGCAAAAATGGCAACCACACACATAAAGAATGCCAGTTTGATGGATTCTTCCTGATAGTATTCGACCTCATTTTTAATCATGTCCCGTTGCGCCAGGATCATCGGTGGTGCCTCACGTTCACCACCAAGCATATGGACAGTCTTTTCGGATTCTTTCAACCTACGCAAGGCTGATATGTAATGTACAAAACTCATCATCAGCAGGTCACCGTAAATGGTGGTTGCCAAGGTGCCGGATTCACTTGAGGCACACTAACTGGTACATATGGTGCAGGTCGTGAAGCAAGGTGATGTACTAGTTCCCTCAATGCCTCATTTTCTTTTTGTAATGCATCCAATCTTTCTTTTGCATTTTGCACAGCTTCAGTTAAAACTACCAACTCTTTCATAATTTCATCTTTAGTCATACATTGTTCCTTCCTATACGGCTATAACCTAATTTTGATTTGGTTTCTTTGTCTGTTTTGTAACCTTTATACCACCATCTAGTGTCAAATGTTTCACCAGTTAATTCATAACGAAAATCTGGATCATACACTATACAATTTTGGGCTTCGTGGTCTGGTTTACCATCACGGAAACAGAAAATAACACCACGGCACATACAGTATGATGCACCTTTTTTGGTGAATACATTCCCATTCACGGTTCCAATGTAACGCACAACATTACCTTTGTGCATTTCTCTTACAGCTTCATGGTAATCAATCATGGCAAATCAATCTTATCTTTGAATGCTTGTATTTCATCGTTATCTTCAAAACACAAACAAAACTTAAATTCAAAACAATGTTCGTCTATTGGTAGATAATCAAACTCATTACAAAAATGTTTATACTTGCCTGTAAGTGGTTTACCATAAATTTTTATGGAATCTTCATCAAGTTCAGTCATATCAATCCCACAATGCTTGATAGTATTTACCGAACAAACGCAAACCGTTGTTGATACGCTCTTGATGCTTGTTGCGGTTTTCCCAATCTATCTCATATGTATGATTAGGTCCATGACGCATTTCAGTGAACTTGTTTTCACCTTTAGGCACTTCATTACCTTCTACATCAACAGGCACAAATTTATAATCAGCAACACCAGAACAATATTGTTGTTCCCAATCATTATCTGGTTGTAGTTGTTCGAACGTCCAAATCAATTCATTCATTACCCAATCCCAACGTTTGAAGTGATTGTCGTCTGTGAACCATTCATTTTCTTTTGGTGGTGCTGATGTAGACTTCAATTCATCAGGTACGTCCGCATCATCAACGTTTGGTGCACCATGTTTAGTGGCTTGCAACTGTTTCAACAATGGCAGAATGATTGGTGACAATGTACCATCCATGTTCCATGAATCCCATCTGTCAATCTTGACATAACGAATATGTGGATGAATAAAGTCCATGAACTTCAACCATGCATTTGACAAGGGCATCAGACGGTCAGCCCACTTTTCGATGATTGGTTCATCATAGTCAATCTCACGCCAAAAGAAAATTTTCTCCAAAATTGTATATGGAGAAATCCAGTGATTACGATAATTAGAAATATAAATCTTCATACTTTTAACATTTGTTCCAGTGTGTATGTTTTTTGCATATAAGGTGATACATCATGCAAAACAGAATGTGCTAAGTCACCTGCTCTACGTGGCATCACGTTTACTTTAAAATCACAACCATTCACCTTTTTGAATGTGTTTATAATTTGTTGTACTGTATAACCTTGGCCAGTGCCTAAGTTTTCCAGAAGGAGGTTTGAAGGTCTTTTAATAGCAAATTTAATGGCTTCACATACTTCAAGTACATGAATATAGTCACGCACGGCGGTACCATCAAGTGTATCGTAGTCATTACCATATAAATTAAACTCACCTGTCCCCCTCGCTTTCATTAGATTATACATCAGACCATCTTGGTTTGTTGGTTCATAACCAGCAGAACCAATAACATTGTAGAACCTGAAAATTGTACGACCTTTACCATTCAATGTACAATAGTTTCTCACCATTGCTTCAGTTGCCTTTTTTGATAATGCATAAGGACTTACAGCACCGACAGCGGCACCAGTAGATGCAAAGATGAAATTGTCATAAATCACACGTTCCATCACATTCAATGTTCCACCAACATTTGTTTGATAGTAACACATTGGCCACTTCATAGAATCACCAACATTTACCAATGCAGCCAGGTGTACGACTGTATCATAATGTGTAGTGAGACAATTCATGCTGTTGATATCTTCCTGAACAAAATATGCACCACGTTGAGGTACATATTTTATATCCAATCCAGTCACCTCATACTCGTCACTCAGCATATGAACCAAATGGCGACCAATGTAACCGGAACTGCCGGTGATTAGAACCTTCTTCATTCTTTATAATCTATAGAGTTAATGAAACGCATTTTTTCAGCAATGTCCCATGATTTCAAATAAGAATTGTCTTTATCAAACAATTCCAAATAATCTTTGGCTGACAATTCACGGGTAGAAACAATTACTTCATCCATGTGGTGTTGTGAGAATTCATGGAAATCTTCTTTACCAACTTCCATAACAAATTCATCTTCTGCATGAGAAGCTTCATGAGCTTCAATCACATAACGCATACGAAACATTGATACAGTTTCAACCAGATACAGTTTCTTTTCCATCTTCTTGCACTCCAAAAGTTTCATTAATTTCATACAAACACACATTGGCCAACTCAACGGCTGGCCATTTGTGTTCACTGGCATATTTTCTATTCTGAGCAATGATATTCATACATTTTTCAGCAACCAATTTGGTTAGTTTTTCCACATCACCAACAGCCATCCATTTACCACTCACATCGGTGGGTATTGCTGCAAGTATCGTTTGTTCGTTCATTGTCGTTCTCTGAATAGTGGCATATTGTCAGTCATGTGCCTAACATACACCAGGTCGGGAAAAGAATCAAGCGTTCCTTTATGGCTTTTAATTTGAATTTTATGTTCAACCAAATCTTGGGCAACAGTCTCAATCCCATAGAAAAACATTTCTGTGGCGCCTTGTTCTAACTGTTTAGCAAAGTGTTCTTTCATTCTTCGACTCCAAATATTTCCTAATATCAATCAACAAATCTCTTACCTTGTTGTGTTCCATCAATTCTGGATTGAATAAACCACCCATAAACAAGTATTCGGTGATTCGGTCAGATAATTTTTTTGCTTGTTCGTTCATTTGTCTAAAAAGCTATAGTTGTTGACAGTACGGTATTGTTTCTTATTACAGATAAGACAGAATCGTTGTTGGCGTTCATCACCACCATATCCTCTACAATCTTCGGTACTAGACCATTTACCGTAGAAGTGCATAAACGGTATGATGTGTAAAATCTTCAATAGTATGTTCATATCATACCTCCACAAATTTCAATTTGAATCTATCTGCACGGTCTTCGTATGCATCATAACCACGTGGGTTGCAAACGATTCGTGTTGAACCAATCATGTAGTCAAAATCTTCATGTGTATGACCATGAGTCCACAATTTAATTTGTGGATGATCCATGATGAATTCATCTAATGCAGTACTGTAACCACCATTCATAATTTGCTCATCTTTATAACGAGGATGTGTAGATAATTTGCTAGGTGCATGGTGACCCACAACAACAAACTTCTGGTCAAACTTACCTTCAATCATCAGGCGAACGTACTCCATCATTTTCTTGTGGTCTTCAACCGCATCTTCTGGTGTGAAACGACCTTTGCGTTCATGCGAATTTCTATCTTCATCACGCCAGTATGTCACACGAGCACCGTTTTCAACGCAACGAAAATCATTCATCATGCCTTTCATGTGCAGCAGTGTGATTGGATCCTCATTGTTCATATCAGTCCACAATGTACCACCGATGAATGTTATATCATCAACAATAAATGTTTCTTTATCTAAGATGTGAAGATTGTCCAAATAAGAAAGCCTATCACGGAGAATTGTAAGAGTGTTAACGTAATCACCGTGATAATGTTCATGGTTCCCCATAACATAAAGGACGTGCGGAAATCTATCAGAGCATTCCTGAAAGAATTGGTGCCATGCTTCAGAACGGCCAAAACGGTCGAGAATGTCATTATTGTCCTTTTTCATCAAATCTTTGGCCACACAAATATCACCAGAGAGAATAAGAACATCAGCGTTCTCGGTATTCTCTAGTGAAATTGTACCAAATTCTAGGTGTAGGTCTGAGCAGATTGCGATTTTCATAGTAGTATTATAACAGAAACCGGTATATATGTCAAGTGATTGTGTTGTTTATTTGCGTCACACGTAGGATTCTTACCTGGTCATCAGGTACGATAAACATTCTTGCTCTGAAATGTGTGCGACCAAGGAAACGTTCTTCCGATTTTGTAAATTCCACACACCTAGTTCTCGCTATTTCATCCAATAATCTTACCATTAATTGTTGTTTAATATCCGACTGAAAGGTTTGTGGATCAATTTTCAAAAATTCAAGGTCACTCATAGTTATTTGTGTCGTGAGCATATTGCCCTTGATGACATAATCATATGAATCAAAAACAGTCGGCACATTCCATGGATCAGTTATGGCCATGTGTAACCTCGTTGTTCAAACTTGGATTGTCTCCATGCTGTCAGTGATTTCATATTATTGATTTTCAATTTCTTATTGAAACACAAATCATATTGTTCTCTTGAAATAAACAACTGGTCGTGACCAAAATGATAATATGGTTTACAATGCACAAAATCAAATGTTTCTCTTATTTGTTCTGGTGTACCAATATGTTTGGTGATAAACTGGATATCATTCTTCAATGTGATTGCATTTTCGGTGATGCATAGATTATCACTTGATGTGACCTGCCTGTACTTTTCATCAATTACAGCAATTTCATCTGGATGTATGTCAATAAAGATTTTTTTAACAACATCTTGTGACAAAACATTTTGGAAATATACGTCCCAATCTTTCGGTGTGCCGCCTTGGATTAAGGACGCAATTGCACCACCAGACAAAAACATATCATCATAATGTGTGGCAGGAATTAATTTCTTCAAATAAGATATCTTCGAACGAATAGAGGCTTTTGCTGAAAATATTATAGACGTTTCATGGTCAGTGAACTCTGCCATCTGGTGCACCTTTCAGTTTATTTTCCATGTGAGGTAATATTTGCAACAAAATATCTTCCATGTTTGAAATTTGTGCCAGTGATACCATTCTGCCCATAATCACAGCAGCCAATGCAGGATAATTTACATCATAGTTCATCACAACCTTATAGAGAAAATCATCAAAATCTCCATTAAGTGTGGCAAAATCTTCATCAGTCATCATTTTTTATCCTGTGGTTGTTCCATCTTCGGTTCTTCATATGAGATTGGTTGTTCAAATCTCGGCATTGCACCACTAAATGCACCACTAATTGCTTTACGTAAAGCATACAATGGAAAAAACACGACAGCCAAACCAAGTGTAATACCAATACCAATTGCAACAAAAGCTTTTACATAGAAAATATAGGTCACTTCAAGCATCAGATTCCAAAATCCTGCTGTGCCAAAATTCTCAGTAGGGTCACCTTCATTAAAGGTGCGAATGTGTTTGACAAACTGTTTATTCAAAACTTCTGTTTGTGTAATAAGAATATCAACCAAACCACGGTACAAACTAATCATCATTTTCTATTCCTTATCTTAGTGTATAGTGTGCAACGACAGCATTAGGTTTCTTTAATGCTTCAGCACGGCGTTGTTTATATTTCACGTTCTCAACATCCAACAGTTTGACTTCACTGTTTTCACGTTTATTCCAAATTGCTTCACATTCAGCTTTGGTGTAATCTGTGAGTTGTAGACAATCTTCCATAAAGAATTTGCTATCATCTTCGGGCTTAGTCATCAATTCTTCTTTGTTGGCAGGTCGAGCATCCACACCTTCTTGAATTTTGTTTTCATTCAAGTCAATATGCACAGGATTCTCAGGAACAACCACCTTCTCAATGATAATTTGTTCTTGTTCAACCTTAGGCACCACTGGTGTTTTTGGTTTGTGGTTGGCCAATACAACAAGAGCAACCAGAGCCAAAGAACCAATCATAATCTGTTTCCACCACAAAAAGAAAACAAGACCAAGAACGAATACACCAATGCCACCCAACACAACCATTTCTAGTGTGTGTTGAGAAAGACCAGAATCATTGACGATTTCGGAATACATTTAAATCACCTTATTGACGATAAGCCACTTCACAAGAAACAGAAACTGGATACATGATTGTACCATGATCCGTTTTCTGCGGCAGTGTTTGAATCACTGGTCGCATTTTTGCGTTAATACAATCTTTGGACGCTTGAATTACCTCAGAGCGTTCAATCACTTTTGCTTTTTCGAAACCATCCAACTTAGGAGTTGAACAAGCAGAAATCACCAAAAAAAGAATAGTAAACATACCATATCTCAAAGTTTTGTTAAACATTTTTAATCCTATCAATTAGTTGTGATGCTTCACTAAAATTGGAAATATCATCGGTGAATTCCATTTCTTGAACCATCAGTTCAGCTTTTGCCATACGGATTAATTCTAACGCATAGGCAATATCATCGTTGTCGGCTTGATCCAGCCATTCATCAAAACTTTCATTTGTGGTGTTCATAATAAACTCCAGGTTATCTCGGTCCCACTCATTCATTGAAGTTCGCCTTAATACCATTGTCTTTGAACAAGATACCAAAAAGACCAGTTATACCCATTGCTGTAATGAAACCAATTTCATTGATGCCATTAACAGCAGGCATGAGGAAAGCATTCCAACACAACATAACCAAAAATGAATTCAAACAAAGAATGAATACAACAAGTGCCACTTGCATAAAAAATTTAGACCAATTCATGGCTAATCCTTTTTTTAAACTTCAGCAGATTCGGTTGTTGGTTGTGCAACAGGTGCTGGTGTTGCAGTTTTGGTGCCGACATAACGGCCATTTGCATCAAACTCGGTATGATTAACCAGTTGATATGCCTTAACAGCACGGCCTTCTTTATGCACTTTAATGATGCCGCCATCCTTACGGATGTTATAGATGTTTGTGGACAAGCGATAGAGTACCGCTTCTTGGTCTGTGCCTTTGAAACAGGCCTTAATCTCATCGGGAGATACAGGTTTACCTGACAGCAAAGTAACAGTGATTTTTTCGTGGCGATTTTGTTTGCCTGTGCGAACGGTGTTTGACATTTTAAGTCCTTTCAAAATACATGATAAAATTACCAACAATTTGATTATAACACATGGATGGCCTGTTGGCAACCATCCAGTGTTGTTTTTTTACATCAGAATGGGATTTCTTCCGCATCATGTGATGTAGGTTTAACCTGTGCAGGTGCATCCACTTTAGCATCCACTTTGGAATACAAATCCAGGAATGCCATCTTGGTGTCTGCATCGAACCGTGACACACACAGCTCAATTGCTTTCATACGGTCACCAAAGATTTTAAATGCTTTGGCAATGTGTACCAAACGGCGTGTAGAGATAATTTCATCAACAGCACCTTGGTCAAATGATTGTCGAACAATATCAGCCCATTGTGTCAACTTCTCAACAAAATCCTTATCAGCAATCAACGGATCAAGGATTTTCTTCTCAGTCTTAACATCAGGATATTCCTGTTCAACTGTAATAGGGAAACGTTCTAGGAATGCATCATCTAGAATCTGTGAGAGATAACGGCCTTCTTCACTGCCACGACCTTTGGTGTTTGCAGTAGCAATCACGTTGAAACCATTTTGTGGATAAACCATTTCACCGTTTTTCTTGTTATAGTATGGTTTACCTTCTAGAATACCTTGCAAACACATCAACTTATTAGAACCACGGTCAACTTCGTCAATCAATAGAATGGCACCACGCTTCATGGCCGTAATAACAGGACCATCACGATTAACCACATTACCATCAACAAGAGTAGGACCACCAAGTAAATCACTTTCATCGGTTTCGATGGAAATATTAACTCGAATACACTCTCTAGTAAGTTCGGCACATACCTGCTCAACCATGAGTGTTTTACCATTGCCAGATAGACCTGTGATAAACACAGGATAAAACATACTAGACTTAATAATATTGCGTAAATCTTTATAAAATCCAAAGGGAACATAATCGGGGTGCTTTACAGGAATTGATACATCAGATTCATCAACCAGTTTAGGTTGTTTGAATTCTAGTACTTGTGCCAATGATACTTCAAGTTCTGGTTCAGGTTGTTTCATTTGTTTTTTGGTACCAATATCAGGCAATTTATAACGACCACGGTCAACACGATATTCCGATTTAGTTACAAACCAGTGTGGAAACGAAAGGTCGTTTTCTTCAATAACGTGTTGAATACCATCACGTGTCAGAATTGAACCAGTGCCGAATAAATCTTCGGCTGCTTTAACAAAAGCAGTTTGATTGCGGTTTAAACTCATTTTTTCTCCAGTTATGATGCCCACATGTTGGTATTATACACGATAAGCAACTCAATGGCAAGTACTACTAAAGTAATCATTCTCCGTCCCATTTCTCGGTTTGTTGAAAGGATTTTTCCTGGATTGTGCGGCTATTCTTAAATATATGCCTAGGATTACCACACAATGCACAATCAGGATTACCACAGTCCATGGCATGGTGTTTGGCAAACTTGTGAGGTTCTTTAATATCCAATCCATGTGCCTTGGCAATCTTCATTTGTTTTTTGATAGCGTTTTCATCTTTCAGTAAACGCTTGGAGTGTTTGATTTTATCTTCTTCTGTACTCATTTTGGCATCATCAATGCGTTAAAGTTTGATGGCACCACGATAGTCTGCACTTGACCATTCTTGATACCTTCCGAGATGTTCAACATGGCCTGTGCTTGCATGAAGGCAATAGAACTACCTGAATTATTGGCCAATGCAGCCATACGGCGTGATTCAGCCTCAGCAGTTTTAACTTCAACTTCTTTTTGTTTCAATTCATTCTTAGCACGAACCAATGCGTTAGCACTTTCAACAACAGAATCAGCAGGAACAACACTACGAACCATCACTTGACTGATAATGATACTACCGTCTAGTTTTTCTTCTGCAAGATTTCGCATGATTTCTTCTTTAATCAAGTTCTCCATCTCGGTGCGATTGTCTGCCATGTCCAATGCTTCATACTTACGTGCAGCCTTGTAGATAGCATTTCGAGCATTTTGCACCACATAATTGTACATCACATAAGTGTCGCCACGATTCTCTGCGTGAAAGGCTTTGTTCTTGGTTGCATACAATTCTGATACCGTTGATGGATTGATATTGTAAACAACCACAGCATCCAAATCTTTCATTGTTGAATTATCTTTAGCAACTGGTGTCATATTTTCCAATACAACGTTCACATCCTTAGTTGGGAATGTAAGTACATCACCGATGATAGTTTGATGAAATCCTGTACCAGGCAAAAGTTCACCTGGTTGCACTTGTTTGTATCCATCAACACGCACACCTACCTCGCCAGTTTCAATACGTGTACAACCTGTAACAAGAACAGCAGCAGCGAGAATAGACAGAGTAAAAATACGTTTCATTTTGTTTCCTTAAAATAACACAACAATCAACATCAACAGCACGATTGCTGAAAATGCACACAACAAACTATATCCAACCAATTTGGCCAAGGCCCATTTGTCCTTTCCAGACAAATCTCTGTAGCCTTGGATACCAAAATAGAAAATGGCAAATACAATCAAAAAAGCAACTACGATTTTAGCCATTATTCACCTCAGAACGCATCAAAGTTGAAATACTTTGTTGTTTCTTTCATCAAAATCATGGTAGTACCTTCTCTTTCAAAGATAAACTGGCCAGTCTTGTTGTTGAATTTCACCAAGTCATCATTACTGAACTCACGTTCGTTCCAACCTGATTCTTCACCATTCTCATCTTCATTAGAATCAAGAGTAACAGCCAAAAGTTGATTTTTTGGTTGTTCTGGTTCCACCTTCTTCAAAGACTTAAACCAGTAACTGATACAAATATCTTTTGATGACAATGGTGTACCTGTCCATTGTGTTGGACTCACACGGTCTGCCTTACGGTCACCACGATAAACTTCAATAGAATATGTGGCACCAGAATCAAACTCAGCCTTCACGTTAAGAATACGCATTGCATCTTGTGGTGATTCATTGTAACGATTCATTTCTTCAATCATTGCCTTCAACATATCAAAGTTAAATGCAGCAAATACAGAAGCAATGTTTACAATTCTATCTGTGTGTGATTTATCATTCAAGTTATCGGCACAGTATTCACGAATGAATGCCTCATCCAAACCTTTGAAGTTGACCATGTAAAAGATACGACCTGGTCGGTTACGCATATGCGAATCAACACGCCATTTATCATTACTGGTTAACAGAAACAATTTCTTGGTTGAATAGATGCCATCAAGCAATGTCAACAATGCTTCTTGTTCTTCGCTGTTATACACCTTTTCAAACTCATCAAACATCACAATACATGGTTGTTGGATGGATTGAATCAATGTATTGAATTTATCACCATGCCACGCAGCATTGATAACAATAGTAGGCACACCTTGCTTGGCCATTTCAATACAAATGTTTTTGCTAAGCAAGGTCTTACCTGAACCTTTTTCACCCACAAGCATTACACCTGTAGATTTCTCACGACTCCAAAAACTGTTAATGATACGATTGGTGTTGTTAATCGTATCACCGTACATCTTGGTAGGCACATCGAAATTCTCAATCTGTTCGATAAAGAAATTTTCGAATGGATCCTGCTTGACAACATAGTTGCCAGCAGGCAGTACCTCATGGAGGTCCATTGATTCCCTAGTGGCAATACGGAATGTATTGCCTGACTTCATGTAATAACTCATTACAAAACTTTCAATTAAATTGCAGAATTAGCATTCTCTTGCACTGGTGCAGTAAATTCTTTTTCATCATCAGGTGCCACGCCGACTTCACCAATCACTTCATAACGGCAGGCACGGCCTTTCGCATTGTTGTAATCGGATGGGATGGATACAACGTCACGTGGATTGATTTTAACAATCACGGTACGTTCACCACCAAAGTGTGACAAATAGGACTCAGAGCAGAAATGCAAACCAGCAGAGCAAGTTTGGTTCTTGTCATCATTAACTTGGTTGCGTTCCATCTCCACAATCTTACCAACAGAATTGTCCATTGTACCTGTGTGGCAGTCGGTGTAATTTTCACGGATTTTCTTGTAAGCCAAGAAATGACCATCACCTGTAATTGGCAAACGATTCTTTTCCAAGAAACCGTACAACTCATTCACAGCACGGTATGAAGGGTTTTGCATCATGTTTTCCATGAAGTTAACCAATGGTTCAACAGGGAAACCTGTTTGCAACATTTCAATCATACGATTAACAATGGCACCATGCATCTCTGTGCCCTTCCAAAACAATTTCTCGCCTTGGACTTCAATATTGCCTGCACCATAATTCAACACAACCTTTTTAGGATTGATTGTATCACGCACAGCTTCCCAATCATTGGCCTTGATGGCATCAACTACCTTTTGATAGGTAATATGGGTTTTAGAAATTGTATGTGGTGTGTTATCAATAACAACCACGACATTGGAACCTTGAATCAAATACGGAAACATTTTAGACACCTTTCACTGTATCAACTAAATTAATATACTCACACACATCTTCCTCACTTGCATACGAACCGAATTTTTCAAGCAGAGGATAACGCTTCGAAAAATCACGTAACTTGGCTTTGTATTGTTCTGTCAACACATCAACATTCATGCCGTTGTCAATTTTCATTTGACGCATCAATGATTGCAACCAATGGATGCCAGCCATCTTTGGTAGACCAACAAAGCCATCTAAGAATACCTTTGCAGGACTTTTTGCGTCAACACCATCAACCACTTTTTGGTAATTATAGTTGAAAATCTCATGCTTGTCAAGCCGTTCCATCACGGATGCCATACAAATTTTGGTATTTAAACCATTAAGAGTGGCCAAAACGTGTTCTTCAAGGTTAATCCAGTTTGGCATCTTTTTGATAGTTTCAATATCACCTTTACGGACGCCATGCACATCAACCTTCAACTCATCAATTCCAGTCCTGTTCAACAACTGTTTGAATTGGTCAACATTGTGAACCATTTTGGTAAACTGTGGAACAAAACCTAACAATGGAATATAATAAAACTTTTTAGTCTTATCAAACTTGTCCAATGTATCAGCAGCACGCCACACAAAATCTTGTGATGATGAACGATTGGATGAACCACCACGGCGTTCAAGTTGGAGAATATTCACATTCTTACCAAAACCATTGCCGACACCAGCCTTACGTGGTTTCTCATCCAACTGTGACACAAGCATACGATGTTCAGCAGGTGGGTTGTGCAGCATTGTATAAAATGCTACCAAGTCCATTGGTTTGTCTTTGTGAATTTTATTCAAAACAAACACAGATTCACGGTAATTCTTTTTCTCCTTGTTACGGAAATGATACTTAGACCGTTCAATTGCACCTTTGTTTGTATCATTCACAACAAAGAACACATCATTGCTTACTTCAACATTGTAATACTCAATACGCTTTTGGTCTGCATCATAACGAACATTTGGAATACGGTCTTTGCACCGCATATTACCACGCTCAACTTCAAACTTACTCATTTGAATATTCATGGCGTACATATCAGCCACAACTGGTTTGATATCAAACGAATTATCCCAGCTATTTGTCATATCAAACAAGGGAAAATTGGTGTTGGTTACATATTCAAGCACCGCACCTTGCCACAAATCACTGCGTTTCTTGTTATACAAGAATTGTGAACGTTTCCATTCATCTTGAATTGCATCAGCTTCAGTAGCAAGAACCGTAGTCAATGCAGCGTTAACTGTAACCAATTTTTTGCGAATAGAATCAATGGTCAATGGAATGTAGGACAAACCTTCACGACTTGCTTGGAAGTCCAACTCACCAATTCCAAACTCCATAACAAGGCCACATTTCAACAATTTGTGTAGACCTTCAAGTGATTGTTCTGCTTGTGGTACCTCAATTGGATATGCAATGTTACCCATCACAGCAATGGATGAATTACGATTATATCTATCATGTTTGAGTGAATGAACACCAGGAATAATATTCTGTGTTTCATATTCAACACGTTCAATGGCGATTGTGTTACCTGTGATTGTAGGCAATACAGGGAACCAGCGATACACGCTACGTGCTTCATCAGAGAATTTGATAAAGTCGTACCTGTCATTGACGGAGAATTTTACCTCAACGCCATTAGGTTCTGTTACCTGTTCTTCATTCATCAATGCAATAGAAGGCACACCAACGTCATTAATGAAGGCAGAATAAATGCCTTTGCGGCCATTTTGAATGGCGGTGACGGTGAAATTATCAGTGTAGGAGAATGGAGATTTTGAACCAAGACCAAGAGCACCGATAAACTCATTAGATTCGGTTTTGGTTGATTCAAAATATGTGGTATAAATCTTGGTCACTTGGTCATGTGACAAACCAGTGCCAAAATCACGAATGGAAAACCACGGTTCTAGCGTGGTTGGCAGGTGCACCTCGAAAGGTTGTGTGGTGCCTGCTGCGGTGTGACTGTCAATGGCATTACATGACAGCTCACGAATTATCGCCTTAATCTTATTGGCGTACAAACCGCTGGAAAGAATGTTAAATGCTTTTGCTGAATTACGGATGCGGAATTCACCGATTTCACCAACATTGGAAAGAATCGCCTCTGCTTGAGGTGCGTTATTGAGAATCATTACAAAACCTTTTTCAATCAATCAATACAAGTATTCTATCACAGGTGCCAGTAAATGGCAACAAAAATTGGCATCGGTTGCACAAATACAACAGTAGTACTTTAGTAGTAATGTGGAATTCCACGCTCAATTTCCACCCATGTCAGGTCATGGGTATAGACTTCCTTCAACCAATATCGTTCCAACCACATCCTGTACCGTCCAACCTGTGTTGGCAACCATGCAAACGGGAATCGTTCCCTTGTGTCACCAATTTTTGGTTCAGGCTTTGGGTTTAACCATTTCATCCATTATCTCCTGAGTCATTGTCCAAAATGCGTAAGAATCATTCACACCAAAATCTCCCTCCATCTTGGCGTGGTCTTCACAATATGGATGCTCTCCTGCAAATTGTGTGTGGCGTATCCATACGGCAGGTTCATCACACATTACACATTTTTCTGTCATAATTTTTCCAAATCGTGTTTCAAACGGCGATGGAATGAATCTTCACCATCATCACCAGATACCAACCAATCAATACGCTGAGCATAAACATGGGCTTGGCGTAATATGGCCAATGCCGTTTTAAATTCTTCAATAGTTTCATTGCTGAAGTGTGAACCTTTGCGGTAACCATATTCATCCAATTCCTCAGAATCATTGTCGATAATCAACTGTTCAACTTCATCAGCAATGTTACCGATTTCCCATTGCTTGTATTGAAAATGTCCACCACTCATTTGATGCCGTGGAAAATTTCAAAGTCCAACACCATTTGTTTCAATCGTGTATATTCACGAGCAGTAACTTCTTCTTGCACCAATGCAGCACCATGTTTGTGAATTCGTTCCATTGCCTCAGCACGGATTGACTGTTCATGCCGGTTGTAAGCATTACCCTTCAAATAAGTAACCACTGCAAAATCATTTAACATTTGTTCGATATTCATCATTTTCTCCTATTAATTTCCACCACCACCAAAACAGTGTTCACCCAAATAATTGTAAACACTTTGCCGACCTGCCTCACCAGAATTGAATACATCAATGGGATGCCTCAAACCAAAATAATGATTAGGCCCATCCCACCACTTATCAACCAATTCCTGTCTACCAAGTAAACCCATCAACATGGCATTGCACTCAGTTTTTATTTCATTATATTTTATTTGATTGTCAATTTCTCTTTTACGCCACATATTAACTCCATGTACGGTGTTTTTCTGCTACCCACTCCATGCCATCATATTCTTCAATCTCAAATTCAACATCATCGGGAATATTCACGATTTGCAAATTTGCAAATTCACCAAAAGATGCCTCACCCATTTCCTCTATGACTGCCAATAAATCTTTATCGGTGCGGTCACCATAGAATTTATAATCAGACAAATAATAATCATTATCATCTAAATGGCCGGCATGATAGTAAGCATCATATGAATATGAATCTTTCTTTTTCTCCCATGCAATACCTTTACGGTCAAGCAACTTTTCAAAGGCAACATCAGATAAACCGAAACCACCATAACATCTATTAATTACAACTTTCATTCTTCAACCTCACATAAAATATTCCATTTCTTGCATCATCGCTTCTTTACGCTTGCGGCGCCATTCTTCAATCACTGGCATCATTTTAGATTTTGGTACCACATCAGCAACAAACTTGTCCCGCATGGTTTGATATGTTACAATATTCTTATGTTCTTCAAGTGTGACTGTTTTTGTTTCAGTCAAATCAAACGTATAATGGTTTTCACCGGTTGATACGGTTTTATCACAAATGATGACATGAGTATCAGTCACTGCTAGAACAATATGGTATGGACTAAACATTTCATGCCAAAAGTCTCCAACCTGTGGTTTGTCCACGTGTTTTTTATTTTGTTTTTGTCGTTCTTCGTAGGTCATTGTTCAACTCCAAAATATTCCTCAATATCATACATTGCTGTGGACATTGCTTCATCCACATTCCATTCTTCCTCAATGGCCTGGTCTCTGGTATCTGATACAATGTCCCTACACCTTTTGACAATCAACATGGCAAACTTTTCATCGTATCGTTGGTCAAAATCCTTGTCACCACGTTTACCACCATACAAGGCAGTTTCACGAAAAGTCTGTTCAGCAAGTTGTTTAATTCGTTCGTTCATT
>Ga0222712_10000515_pt1 | contig 50356 bp, 31 predicted proteins | sample C33_657DmetaG_FD_165043 | JGI IMG/M metagenome (GOLD analysis project Ga0222712, IMG submission 165043) | Estuarine water microbial communities from San Francisco Bay, California, United States - C33_657D | ecosystem: Environmental > Aquatic > Marine > Unclassified | place: USA: California... | reverse complement strand
ATCCCCAAAATGAAAACAGGGTTTGGCTGATCTATCAAATGATCTCCAAAAGTGATGATGCAGGTAAAAATTTTGAAGTGGTCATCCCCTACAATGGCATCCATCCGGACCATCATGCATTTTGGATCCATCCCACCAATCCCAATTTCATCATCGATGGAAACGATGGCGGGATAGGCATTACTCGCGACAAGGGAAAGACATGGCTGTTTGATGAGAAATTGCCCGTTGGGCAATTCTACCACATCAATGTGGACAATGAAATGCCCTACAATGTGATGGGCGGCATGCAAGACAATGGCAGCTGGCGTGGACCTGCATATACATGGATGAGCGGTGGCATCAAAAATTATTATTGGGACAATCTCTGGGGTGGTGATGGCTTTGATGTGATGCCAGACAAGGACGATGCCTCATGGGTTTTTGCCATGAGCCAGGGCGGATCTGTGGGTCGATACAATGTCAAAACAGGCGAGAGCTGGTATGTTAAACCACCTGCGCCAGACCTCAAAACCACGTTGCGTTTCAATTGGAATGCAGCCATCGCACAGGATCCATTCAGCAATTCTACCATTTACTTTGGCAGCCAGCACCTTCATCGTTCCACCAACAAGGGTGCATCCTGGGAAATCATCTCCCCGGATCTTTCCACCAATGACAGTGCAAAAATTGACCAGAGAAACAATGGTGGAATTTCCATAGACATTACCGGTGCTGAAAACTATTGCACCATCATGACCATTGCACCTTCATCAAAAGACAAGCAAGTGATCTGGGCTGGAACAGATGATGGGAATGTGCAACTGACGAAAGACGGGGGCAAAACCTGGACGAATTTCAGGGGTAAAATTCCAGGACTTCCCGTGGGCGCCTGGATACCACAAATACAGGCTTCAAGGTTCAATGCTGCAGAAGCTTTTGTGGTGGCCAATGACTACAGAAGGGGCGATTTCAAACCCTATATTTTTCGTACCAATGACTTTGGAAAAACATGGACAAGATTGGTGGATGAAAAAAAGGTGGTCGGTTATGCGCTCTGTGTTTTGCAGGATCCCACTGAACCCAACCTGATCTTTGCCGGAACCGAGCAGGGTCTATGGGTAAGCCTAGACAATGGAAACACATTCCAACAATGGAAAAACGGATACCCAAGTGTTTCTACCTATGACCTTGCCATACAGGAACGCGAAGCAGATCTGGTGATCGCCACATTTGGACGGGCGCTCTGGATCCTTGATGACATCAGGCCCCTAAGAAAATTGGCCGCCAACAAGGGAATGATCAACAAGCCATTTGTTGCATTTGACAGCCGCGATGTAGTGCAGGCACAGTTCAAAAACGCACCCGGTTATGAGTGGAGCACCTGGGGAATTTGGGACGCTGACAACAGGCCAGCAAACGCGCCCATATCTTACTTTATTAAAGCTTCATCAGACACTTCGGCAAAAGCCAAAAAAGATTCAGTTGTCGTTAAAATTTACAACGATAAAAATGAAGTGATCCGAAACCTCAGGTGGGCTGCAGATTCAGGGTTCAACAGGGCCTATTGGGGAATGGAAGAAAAAGGATACCGAACCCCCGGTGGAGGTGGCGGAAGAAGAATGGGTGCTGGTGGCGGAGGCCGCGGCGCTGCAGAGCCAGGAGGACAACAGGCCTTGCCCGGTAAATATAAGGTGGTGATGAGCTACAAGGGGGTAAACGATTCAACCCTGATTACCCTGCTGGACGACCCAAGGTTGGGGAACAGGAATGAAATCAAAATTGCACAGGCTGCATTGAGGGCTGAATTGAAAAAAAGTGGTGACAAACTGATAGAAGCCATGGATCTGTTGTCAGAGGCAGAAGATGCCAGCAAGAAAGTGGACACCTATATCAAGGAGATGAAGGGCGCTACCATCGACTCGCTGAAAAAATCAACCAAAAAACTACAAGACGACATCAAGGCATTGAGAGAATTCATCAGTGGTACAACCCAAACCAAGCAGGGCTATGGACAGGTTCCTCAAATCACCGTCATGAACCAATATCAACAGGCGAGCAGTGGCATCAGTTCGAAATCCATTGCCCCTGGAGCTCAGGAAAAAATGCTGGTGGAAAGGGCTGCTGGCCTGATCCTAGAGGCGGTTGAAAAGGTAAATGCATTCAAGGAAGGCAGTTGGAAAAAATACATGGAGCAGGTGAATGCTACAAAGCTGGATCCTTTTGGAAAATAAAAAAAGCCAGTGGAAGAAACTGAGATCAGCCCCAGCAGGAGCTTCATCAATTCCTGTTCACCAGGAATTGGAAAGGCTTCAGGCCATTGGGTTTGAGGACACGTGAAATGGCATGTGCATCATGTAGGATCTTGAAGCGGTTCAGGTCAATGAGTTCATAAGCAATGCAAAGCGCAGCAGTTGTCTCAACGGCCTGCAACAGGTTGTTCAACATGGCAACTTCCATTTCAATGGATTTGTCATCTTGAACATCATCCTTGCGGAGCAGCAAAAGGTCCCTGGTCTGACGCTTCATGTTTATTTCAATAGCCCACGAAACCCTTTTTTTTGGGACAGCCGCAATTGTTTTTGTTGCTGACACCACAGGAGATCATGGTTGTTATCATCAATAATAAGAAAAGGCATACGATTGTTCGCAAAAACTTCAATTTCATCCAAGGCTAATATACTGCGTTATATAGTTTAAAAATCCAGGTATCCAACAATTATACCATTTTATAAAAAAATTACCAATTCCCAATATCCAATACATACCAGCCCCAAAAGTACTTGTTGCCCCACTGGATTGGGGATTGGGCCATGCCACCCGTTGCATTCCAATGATACGGCATTTGCTTGATGTGGGCTGCCAGGTCACCCTTGCAGGAGAAGGCAATGTTGCAGCGCTGTTTGAAAAAGAGTTCCCAAATACCAGGATAATTCCCTTGCAAGGTTACAGGATCAGTTATTCCCGAAAAGGCATTTTCCTTGTTCCAAGACTCCTGGCTCAGGTACCCAACATCATAAGGGCCATCAAGAATGAGCACCAGTGGCTGGAACAACAACACGCTATTCACAATTGGGACCTCATCATCAGCGACAACAGGTATGGTCTTTATACAAAAAAAGCCAGAACGGTTTTCATCTCGCACCAGTTGGGGGTGATTTCAGGCTTGGGAAAATGGGGCGATGCCATCACCAGGCTACTGCTTTACCGCTGGATAAACCGCTTCGACAGCTGCTGGATTCCGGATTGCCCGGGAAACATAAATGTCGCAGGGAAATTGTCACACCCCCCATTCATGCCCAAACGTCACCAATTCATTGGTCCGGTTTCCCGCCTGAAAAATACAGGACCATCGGTTGGCAATCATGTTCTTGTCTTGCTGTCAGGGCCTGAGCCCCAGCGAACCCTACTGGAAAATATATTGATCCGCCAAATGGGGCACATCAACGAAGAGGTCATCTTTGTACGGGGACTGCCAGCAGTGGCAAAACCAATGCAGGACAGGAACAATATCCATTTTGAGAATCATTTGGATGGAGATGCACTATCAGCGATGGTTTCAGGAGCCAAGGCTGTTGTATGCCGATCAGGCTATTCTTCTGTGATGGACCTGTTGAGATTGGGGAAAAGGGCCTTGTTGATTCCGACGCCCGGACAAACTGAGCAGCTATACCTGGCCAGACACCTTCAGAAAATGAAATGGTTTCTTGTCCGGGAACAGGAAAAGCTTGACGTCAAAAAGGACCTTGGGGCATTGATGGCAGTTTCATTTGAGCGGCCTACCCTAGATTTTGAAGCCTTCAAAAAAGCTTTTGCCCATTTGGGCATCCAATAAACAGATGTACCATTCCAGCACTATTTTACTTATCTTGACCTTTACCAAAAACGAAACCAAAGCACATGAGAAAACTTTGTTTGGCGATCCTGTTCGGATGCCTTAGCATGTCTCTTTTCGCCCAATCCACCTTCCCCGTGAATGGTGTGGCAGACGAAAGGGAAACGACCTATGCATTTAAAAATGCAACCATCATCAAGGATGCACAAAGCACCCTGACCAATGCCACCATGATTGTTCGCAACGGAAAGATAACCGCCATTGGAACAGCGGTAACCATTCCTGCAGACGCCATTGTTGTTGACTGTACAGGCAAACACATCTACCCTTCTTTCATTGACCTTTTTGCTGATTATGGCATGCCGGCACAAGCCCAGGCACAAGGAGGATTTGGAAGAGGATTCTTTGGCGCAGCACAACTCAGTTCCAATACAAAGGGCGCTTTTGGCTGGAACCAGGCCATCAAGGCAGATGTCAATGCAGCAAGCATATTTGTTACTGATGATGCGAAGGCAAAAGCCATGCGCGAGATTGGTTTTGGCGCAGTACTTACCCATCAAAAAGATGGTATCGCCAGAGGGACCGGTGCATTTGTTTCACTGGCCTCCATGAAAGAAAACATGGTGATCCTCAAGGAAAAAGCCTCCGCCCATTACTCTTTCAGCAAGGGCTCATCCACCCAATCTTACCCCTCCTCCATGATGGGCAATATTTCGCTGTTGAGACAAACCTACCTGGATGCAAAATGGTACAAGAAAAATACTGAAAAGGAAGGGGTCAACCTGAGCCTTCTTGCATGGAACAACAGCCAGGGACTTCCACAGATTTTTGATGCAAGTGACAAATGGAATGCCTTGCGTGCAGACAGGATTGGAGATGAGTTTGGTGTGCAGTACATCATCAAAACCAGTGGCAATGAATACCAGCGCATCGCTGAAATCGCCGCTACAGGTTCCACCCTGATTGTGCCTTTGAACTTCCCCATGGCCATGGATGTTGAAGACCCCAATGATGCAAGATTTGTATCCTTGGCAGACATGAAACATTGGGAACTGGCCCCAACCAATGCTGGTGCACTGGAAAAAGCCAAGATACCTTTCTGCCTGACCACAGCAGACCTTCGCTCCCCTGCTGCATTCATGTCGAGCTTGCGCAAAGCCATTGAAAATGGCCTCTCTGAAAGCAAGGCCCTCGAAGCTTTGACCACTACTCCCGCCAATACACTGGGCATGGGCAGCATGGTTGGTTCATTGGAGCAAGGCAAAATCGCCAACTTCCTGGTAACCACAGGCAATGTATTCAGTGAAAAAACATCCATCATCGAAAACTGGATACAGGGCAACAAATACAGCATCAAACCTGAAAAATGGCTGGATGTTGCAGGAAAATATTCTTTGGCCATCACATCCACACAAGGAACGAAAACGTATGCACTGGAAGTGAAATCAGCCAACGCTGCCAATATCATCAACACTGATACCATTGCTGCAAAATTCACGTTTGATGGCAAAATGGTCAAACTGAATTTCACGCCAGAGAAAAAATCCAGGAACATGCTTCGCCTCAGTGGAATGAAAAATGGTGCTGACTGGAATGGCTATGGAGAAGATGCAGAAGGCAACAAACTCACCTGGACGGTTTCAGCCTACACTGCAGCTGGAGCAGCTCTTACAGCAGACACTGCAAGAAAAAAAATCGCCTCAAAGCTGGGTGAAGTAACCTATCCCTTCACACCCTATGGTTGGACAGAAGCGCCAAAACAAGAAACGGTCCTGATCAAAAATGCAACAGTATGGACCAATGAAAAAGAAGGAAGACTTGAAGGAACAGATGTATTGGTCAAGGATGGCAAGATTGCCCAAATTGGAAAGAACCTGCAAGACGCCACTGCCAAATTGATAGACGGCACTGGCAAACACCTTTCTGCGGGCATCATCGATGAGCACTCGCATATTGCGGCAGCATCCATCAACGAAGGCGGTCAGTCTGTTACTTCTGAAGTGCGCATCGCAGACAACCTCAATCCGGATGACATCAATATCTACCGCCAACTCAGCGGTGGCGTCACATCCTCCCATATCCTCCATGGTTCAGCCAATACCATTGGCGGACAAACACAACTGATCAAATTACGTTGGGGCGCGAACGATGACAAATTGAAATTTGAAGGCTCAGATGGCTTCATCAAATTCGCATTGGGTGAGAATGTAAAACGCTCATCCTCTTCCCAAGGGAATACCCGTTTCCCAGATACACGCATGGGGGTTGAGCAGGTTTTGACAGATGCCTTCACACGTGCAAAAGATTACGAATCTGCCATCAAGGCCGCTTCAGTTGCACCGGCAGCTCCTGTTGCAAAAGGAAAAAAACCTGCACCAGTGGCTGTAGATCCATATGAAACGGTTCGCCGCGACCTTGAACTCGATGCATTGGTGGAAATCATGAACAAGAAAAGGTTCATCACCTGTCACTCATACGTACAAAGTGAAATCAATGCGGCCATGAAAGTGGGAGAAAGATTGGGTTTCAGGTTCAACACTTTTACGCATATCCTTGAAGGATACAAGGTGGCTGACAAGATGAAAGCCCATGGTGCAGCAGCCTCTACATTCTCTGACTGGTGGAATTACAAGATGGAGGTGCTTGATGCGATTCCTTACAATGCAACCATCATGTCCAAAGTGGGGCTAAATGTTGCCATCAATTCTGATGATGCAGAAATGGCCAGACGCCTCAACCAGGAGGCTGCCAAGAGCATTAAGTTTGGCGGAATGGGTGAAGAGGATGCCTTCAAGATGGTCACCCTCAATCCTGCCAAAATGCTGCACGTTGATGCCCGTGTAGGCAGCATCAAGGTTGGAAAGGATGCAGACCTTGTGCTCTGGAGCGACAATCCATTGAGCATTTATGCAAAAGCGGAAAAGACCATGGTGGATGGCATTGTCTATTTCGACAGGGAAAAGGATGCACAGATGAGGAAGCAACAAACTGCTGAGCGGAACAGGTTGATCCAAAAAATGAATGGCGAGAAAAGGGCAGGTGGACCAACGACCCCTGCAGTCCCAAGTTATTCTGTGCTCCTGAACTGTGGAGATCACGACCACAGCCATGGACTCCTTACCATCGAACAAGACTAATCAGCAATAAAATCATTCGCATGAAAAAGATATTCTTCAGCATACTCGCAAGCATAGCCTTTACCGCTGTTGCCGACGCACAGGAAACTGTTTATCCTGCAGCAAAACAGACAAATCCAGTATTCATCATGAACGGAACGGTGCATGTTGGAAACGGACAGGTCCTCAACAATACTTCTGTTGAAATTCGCGACGGAAAAATCACCAATATCGGGGCAGGTATTGCTGCTTCAGCAGATGCCTTCAAAGTGGATGCAAAAGGCAAACATGTTTATCCCGGACTTATCCTTGCCAACTCAAATCTCGGACTGGTTGAAGTGAACTCAATTCGCGCAACAATTGATGAAACAGAGATCGGGGAGTACAATCCCTCTATCCGTTCCCTGGTGGCCTACAATACGGACTCAAAGGTCATCAATACACTGAAAACAAATGGCATCACACATGCCAACATTGTTCCACAAGGTGGCATCATCAGTGGGTCATCCTCTGTTGTGCAACTCGATGCATGGAACTGGGAAGATGCTGCCTATGCAGCAGACAACAACATCATCATGAACATGCCCGCACTGTACAACAGGCCCAGCCGTTTCGGTGGATTCGGAGGTGGGCAAGGCCCACAGGTTGATCCGTTGAAGAGGGGATTGGAACAAATTGAAGAGATCAAGGATTTCTTTCGTGCAGCAAAGGCCTACAACGCCCAGGCTGTCAAAACACAGACCAATATCAAGTTTCAGGCCGTAGAAGGATTGTTCAGCAAAAGACAAAAGCTCTACATCCGTTGCAATGTGGTGAGGGAAATCCTTGCGGCCATTGACTTCAAGAATGAATTTGGATTTGACATTGTGTTGTTGGGCGCAGCCGAGAGTTATCAGGTCGGAGATATCCTGAAACGCAACAACATCCCTGTCATCCTCAGTCAGATGCATGCACTTCCTACATTGGCAGATGATGGCATCGACTTGCCTTACCAGCTTCCTGCATTGCTTCAAAAAGCCGGTGTACAGTTTGCCATTTGTGATGAAGACGGACAGCAAAGGGGCAAGAACCTTCCTTTTCAGGCAGGTACAGCCGCCGCTTACGGATTGACAAAAGAGGAAGCGCTTTCCTCCATCACCCTCAATGCAGCAAAAATTCTTGGCATTGCAGACCGCACCGGATCCATCGAAACAGGAAAGGACGCCAACATTGTCATCAGCGAAGGAGACATCCTTGACATGCGCAGCAGCAATATTTCATTGGTCATGATCAGCGGACGCCTGGTCAGCCTTACAGACAAGCACAAGCAGCTGTATGAGCGCTATATGTTCAAGTATGGATTGAAGTAACTTAAATTTATACATGTCCCTGAATATGTTCAAAGGGCCCAAGCAAGATTGCCTGGGCCCTTTTTCATTGTATTTCAATGGCGTTCTGGCTAAACTGATAGCTGTCTACCCTCTCCTTCCTCTTGCAGGCTTACCAACCTTGGTTGACAAGCTCAACCTTGGTCCAACAGCTTCAACTCCTCAACTTCCCTCAATCCTAATACCCCCTCACATCCTTGCCTTCCATGAAGTTGATGAAAGCCATGTTCACTACCCTGTTGCCGCCTGGCGTGGGATAATTTCCCGTAAAATACCAATCCCCTAAGTTGCCGGGGCATGCATCGTGCAGGTCTTCAATGGTCTGGTAGATCACTTCAACAGGCACATCCACTTCCTGTGGCGTGATGAGTTCTGCAATTTTCGCAGATATCTCTTGCGGTGTAAAAGAACCATACACCTGTTTAACAACATTTTCTGTATGCAATTGACCCTTCTCGCGAAGGTCTTTGCATTTGTCATAGAGTTGATCCAATAGGTTCATTTGCCCCCTGTCCTTCAAGAGGGCCAATGCGGCCTTGAAGGCAATGAAATCACCCAATTTGCTCATGTCGATGCCATAACAGTCAGGATAGCGAATCTGGGGGGCCGAAGAGACAACGATGATTTTAACGGGCTTGAGGCGAGACAACATCCTCACAATGCTTTCCTTCAGGGTTGTTCCTCGAACGATGGAGTCGTCGATGACCACCAATGTGTCCACATTGGGTTGAACCGTTCCGTAGGTAACATCATAGACATGTTGCACCATTTCAGAGCGGTTGGAATCCTCCGTGATGAAAGTGCGCATTTTCACGTCCTTTATGGCGACCTTTTCAACACGAATCTTCCTGTTGATCATTTCGGTCAACTTCTCTTCATCAAAGTCCTTGTCCCACGCCATGATCCGTTGTACTTTGATCTGGTTGAGGAAGTCTTCCATGCCTTTTAGCAGGCCATAAAAGGCAACTTCTGCGGTATTGGGTATGAAGGAAAAGATGGTATGCTTGAGGTCATTGTTGATGGCCTTCAACACGTTATTGCTAAGGCGGTATCCCAGTCCAATCCTTTCTCTGTAAATCTTTTCGTCACTCCCCCGGGAGAAATAAATTCGTTCAAAACTGCAAGCCCTGCGTGGTTTTGGTTCCAATATCTGTTCAATTGTCCAGGTCCCATCGCTTTTCACAATCAGGGCCTGACCTGGCATCAATTCCTTTACCTCATTTTCTGCAACATGAAAGCTGGTCCTGATGGCTGCACGTTCAGACGCGGCAACAATCACCTCATTGTTGATATAATAATAAGACGGTCGAATGCCATGGGCATCCCTTATGACAAATGAATCACCATTGCCAATCAGTCCACATACATTGTACCCACCATCAAAATGCTGGAATGCGTTTTTGAGGATTCCGGGAATTGACATGTTCCCTGGATTTGCTGCGTCTTCCTTCACAATAAAGTGATGCACCACTTCCATCATGGCAGCAAGGTCACTCTGTTTTTGAAAATCTCCCGGATGCACATTGACCAGGTTAAAAAGCTCCTCTGTGTTGACAAGGTTGAAATTACCGGCAAGTGCAAGATTTCTTGCCGGAATGATGTCACGCTTGATGAAGGGATGGCAAAATTCCACATTGTTTTTGCCCTGTGTGCCATAGCGAAGATGGCCCAGCAACAATTCCCCCATGAAATTCAGGTGCCCCTTCATCAGTCCAGGATGTTTTCTGATGTCTGGCTGGGATTTTTCCAATTCATTGAATTCTTTTCCAACCTGGGAAAACAAATCTGCAATGGCCTGTTGTGCAACACTGCGAAGGCGGTGCATAAAGGGATAGCCCGGTTCTGCATTGAGTTTTACAGATGCTATGCCTGCACCATCCTGGCCGCGGTTGTGCTGCTTCTCCATCAGCAGATAGAGTTTGTTCAGCCCATAAAGTGCCGTACCCTTTTGTTGTTGGTAATAAGAAAAAGGCTTGAGCAGCCTGATAAATGCAAGACCGCATTCGTGTTTGATGGCATCACTCATATTGCAAAATAAGAAGGGCGAATGTAAGGTTAAAAAACAAAACCTTAAAATTTAACCCATGCACAGGACGTTATTTGCTGACGTAGTTCGGAAATTGCCTGCGCAGGGATTCGCACTGCTGATAATCCTTGTCAACCATCACATAGTAGGTAGGCAACTTTCCCTGGAACCACTTCTCAATGGTCTTTTCCTTTTTTTCCGCCAAAGCACGTTGTGCAATCCTGTCATAATCGTCACGGATATTTTCACGGTGCGGTTCTGTCTTGCTCTGCAAATATACCAGTCTTACTGCCTGCTTGTCCTGTTCGTCCTTGTACACCATGGGCTGAGAATATTCGCCCACTTTGAGTTTATCAAGATAAGGAACAAGGTTTTTGTCCAGTTCGTCAATGGTTACAAATGCACCGCCCTGGCCACTCATGATACCAGCGTTGAACTTGCTGTTCTGGTCATCACTGTTCTTGTCAACGGCTTCTCCAAAACTGATGGTACCAGCAACCAATTTGGTTCTGATAGAATCCAGCTTAAGCTTGGTTGCCTCAATGTCCTCCTCCTGCAGGGCAGGAACGCGGAGGATATGGCGGATCACGGCATCATCTCCATTGCGGCTCACCATTTGAATGATATGGTATCCAAACTTGGATTTGATGACAGGGGAAATCTGCCCCTCTTTCAACCTGAATGCTGCATTCTTAAAATCAGGATCCCAGTCCTTTTGCGCTTTGTTGATCTCGTATCGACCGCCGTTTTGCTTGCTGCCCGGATCTTCAGAGTAAAGTCTGGCAAGGGTTTCAAATGTTTTTTGCCCTGCCTCAATTTGTCTGCGGTAGTCGGCAAGTTCATCCTGGGCGAATTTTTCAAGCTCCCGTCCTGCCTTGGGATGAATCACGATTTGACCGATGACCAACTCCGTCTCATAAAACGGAAGACTGTCTTTTGGTATCTTGTTGAAATGCTCCCGCACTTCATTGGGGGTAATTTTCACATATTCCACGATCTTTTCCCGCATGGATTTGGCAAGCCTTCCTTCGCGGATGGACTTTCTGAAATCTTCCTTTACCTGGTAAATGGTTCTGCCTGCAATCTGTTCAAATGCCTCTTTGCCACCGTACTGCATGATGAAATAACGGACGCGCTGATCGAGCTCAGCCTCAACTTCTTCATCCGAAACGGGAAGTGAATCCTTCTCCGCCTGTAAAATCAGTGCCTTGTCCTGCATCATCCTTTCCAGAAGAAAGCATTCCGCATTTTCCGGCATTTCAGTACCCTGGCGTTTCTGGTCCTCAATGTAATTGACAATATCGCTTTTCAACACAATTTTATCCCCTACAATGGCAACAATCTTGTCTGCCAACAATTTTGCCGTCTGTGCCTTTGTTGCGAAGGCAGAAAAAACCAAGATCAATACTATCGATATTCTTTTCATGCTGCAGTTCCAGTTTCCAAATATGATTGAATTCGGCCTTTTGGTAAAATCCCTTGACTTAAAGTTTTCATAAATAGTCCATCCCTCGGAAAAACTACAATGTTCTCTTCACTTCAGTTTCTTCAAACGCTTCTATAACATCACCTACACGCAGGTCATTGAAATTCTTGATGGTCAGTCCACACTCATAGCCCTGGTTCACTTCTTTCGCATCATCCTTGAAGCGTTTCAAGCTGCCCAGTTCTGTGCTTTGGCCTTCCCCTTTGGGATATTCAACGATACCATCACGGATGATCCTGATCTTGTTGTTTCTGCTGATTTTTCCATCGAGCACATAGCAACCTGCAACAGTTGCCTTGTCAAACTTATAGACTTCACGAACCTCAACATTGGCAACAATCTTCTCCTCAATCTTCGGCTCAAGCATCCCTTCCATGGCGCTCTTGATCTCTTCAATCGCATTGTAGATGATGGAGTACAACTTGATTTGTACGCCTTCATTTTCTGCAATTTTGTTTGCCTGGATAGAAGGACGAACGTTGAAACCAACGATGATGGCATCAGATGCAGTGGCAAGGAGTACATCGCTTTCGGTGATTTGTCCTACGGCCTTGTGCACCACCTTGATGGCAATCTCCTGTGTAGAAAGTTTCTGCAATGAGTCACTGAGTGCCTCGACGGATCCATCCACATCACCCTTGATGATGATGTTGAGTTCCTTGAAGTTCCCGAGTGCCAGCCTTCTGCCGATCTCATCGAGTGTAATGTGTTTCTTGGTCCTGATGCCCTGCTCGCGCATGATCTGGGCCCTTCTGCCTGCAATTTCCTTGGCTTCAGATTCATCCTGGTATACCTTGAATTTCTCTCCAGCCTGAGGAGCACCATTCAGACCGAGTATGAGTACTGGTGAAGAAGGAGGAATGGCATCTACCCGCTTATTCCTTTCATTCATCATCGCTTTTACCCTTCCGTAATGCTGTCCACTCACCACCAGGTCACCTTGTTGAAGTGTTCCGTTCTGAACCAAGATGGTGGCCACATATCCACGGCCCTTATCAAGGGTTGCTTCAATGATGGTACCGCTGGCTTCCCGGTCAGGGTTGGCTTTCAGGTCGAGCAATTCCGCCTCAAGCAGTATTTTTTCGAGCAACTTGTCGATGTTCAGTCCTGATTTTGCAGCTATCTCCTGGCTTTGGAACTTTCCCCCCCACTCTTCCACAAGGATGTTCATCTGGGAGAGCTGTTCGTATATTTTCTGGGAGTTGGCTCCATCTTTATCGATCTTGTTGATGGCGAAAATCATGGGTACGCCCGCAGCCTGAGCATGGCTGATGGCCTCCTTGGTTTGTGGCATCACCGCGTCATCCGCTGCGATCACAATCACAGCCAGGTCAGTAACTTTTGCACCACGGGCACGCATGGCAGTAAAGGCTTCGTGACCAGGGGTGTCAAGGAATGTAATTGATTTGCCTGTTGGAAGGTCTACATGGTAGGCCCCGATGTGCTGGGTGATACCACCTGCCTCACCTGCCACCACATTGGCGTTGCGGATATAATCGAGCAAAGAGGTCTTACCATGGTCAACGTGACCCATGATGGTGACAATTGGAGCACGGGGAAGGAGTTCTTCCGGAGCGTCAACCTCATCTTCCTCTTCCATCTCCATTTGCTTTTCCATGTCGATGAATTCCACTTCATATCCAAACTCACCTGCCACCAATTCTATGACTTCTGCATCAAGGCGTTGGTTGATGGAAACCATGATGCCCAGGCCCATGCACTTGCCAATGATTTCGGCAAAGTTCACATCCAGCAAACTTGCCAACTCACTTACACTGATGAACTCGGTCACCTGGATTTTTTCTTCCGCTTCGCCCTCGGCACCGGCTTCCATTTCCTCGCGTTTCAGGCGACGTAGCTTGGATTTGGTTATTTTGGCTTTGGACCCGCCACCGCCACCAGAAAGCTTGGCCTGTGTTTCCTTGATTTTATTTTGGATCTCTTTCTCGTCAATTTCCTTCACCTCGCCCTTCCTTACAACCCTTGGGCCACCCACACGTGGCGTTGAAGTACGCTGTGGTGCAGGAGCTCCACCTTTTTGGATGGAGGGCTTTGTCCTTTCAGGTTCCTTTTTCTCAATGGGTATGCGAATGCGCTTTCTTTTGACTTCTGCACTGCGGCCTCTGTCATCCGTTTCAGGCTTTAGCTCGATTCTTCCGACAATTTTTGGCCCTTCTAGTTCAGGTGCATCAATTTTAACCCTTTCAGGTTCAGTTGACTTAAGCGGTTCAGCAGAAACCTCAGGTTCTGGTGCAACAGGTTCAACAAATGCAGCTTCCTCAACTTTCTTGGATTCAGCGGTCTTTTTCTTGGACTCTCCGCGCTTGGGACGGGTTGATGCATTGATGGCATCAAGGTCAATCTTGTCAAGTACCTTCGGTCCCTGCAATTCAGGGGCTTCAATTTTAACTGTTTCCACCGAAGTTTCACCAGGCTTTGCAGGAATTTCCGCAGGTTCAGGAGTGATAGCCGTTGGGGCTTCAACTGCTGCCTTGGCCGCAACATCAACCTGAGTTGGTGTTGAAGCAGAAGATGCAGGAATTTCCGCAGCAGAAACAGGTGTCTCCTCAGGCGCTGTTTTTTTCTTTGAGTCCTTCTTGAAAACGATTTCCTCCTCGTCCTTCTTCTTTTTGGCTTCTCCCATTGAACCCTTGGGGATTTCAATGGCATCACTCTTCGCTTTTGCGGCCTTGTCAGAAGAGAACTCCTGTTGCAAAGAATGATACATGTCTTCCGTCAATTTGGAAGTTGGCTTCAGGTCATCCTTGCTGAATCCCTTGCTGACAAGGAAGTCCACCAACGTATCTTTACCGATGTTGAACTCCTTGGCCGCAGCCATTAACCTTGGTGTGTTTAATTCTGACATTTATCCTCCTGGGCTTTTTTTGCTTGTTTCTTTTATACTAACGGTATTGATCAGTCCTTTTCAAATTCTGCCCTCAATACGTCACGGATTTCATCGATGGTTTCCTTTTCAAGGTCAGTCCTGCGTTCCAACTCTGTTGCAGTGAGATCAAGAACACTGCGTGCGGTGTCGCAACCGATGCGCTTGAGCTCTTCAATGATCCATGGTTCGATTTCATCTGTAAATTCATCTAGATCGATGTCATACTCAGCCATCTCACCTTCATTGTCACGGTACACATCTATGTCAAAATCGGTAAGGTCTTCAGCCAGCTTGATGTTGACACCTCTTTTTCCGATGGCCAATGAAACCTGGTCAGGGGAAACAAAAACTTCTGCACGCTTTCCTTCGTTGTCAATGTTCATCCTTGTGATCTTCGCAGGTGTAAGCGATCGCTGGATAAGCAACTGAATGTTGTTGGTGAAGTTGATCACATCAATGTTCTCGTTCTTCAGTTCACGAACAATACCGTGGATGCGGCTTCCCTTCATGCCCACGCATGCACCCACTGGATCAATCCTGTCATCATAACTTTCCACAGCCACCTTGGCACGTTCACCAGGCTCGCGGACAATCTTGCGGATAACAATCAGTCCGTCAAAAATTTCAGGAACCTCAATTTCCAGCAACTTAGCAAGGAATGAGGGGTGTGTGCGTGAAAGAATGATCACAGGTGCATTGTTTTTCAATTCAACCTTCTTGATCACAGAACGAATGCTCTCTCCTTTCTTGAAATAATCGGAAGGAATCTGCTCAGATTTCGGAAGGATCAGTTCATTGCCATCCTCATCAATCAACAATACCTCCTTTTTCCAAACCTGGTATACTTCTGCGTTGATGATGTCACCTACACGATCACCATATTTTTTTACAAGTGCATTCTTCTTGAGGTCACCAATCCTGCTGGCCAAAGTCTGCTTTGCGGCAAGGATGGCACGGCGCCCGAAATCCATGATATCTACTTCTTCATACAGTTCTTCACCCACCTCAAAATCGGGCTCAATCTTTACCGCTTCGCTGTATTCGATTTCCATGAGGGGGTTTTCTACGGCACCGTCTTCTACAATCATGCGGTGACGCACAATCTCAAGGTCCCCTTTTTCTGTATTGACGATTACGTCAAAACTTTCATCAGAACCATATTTCTTGCGAAGCAGTGTCTTGAATACATCTTCAAGCACTTTCATGAGTGTGGGACGATCGATGTTCTCTGCATCTTTGAAGTCCTGGAAAGATTCGATCAGATTGATACTTGCCATAAAATATCCATTTAGTGTTCTTGTCTTTTATTTTTAGAATACAATTTTTACTGTTGTGGTCTTGATGTCCTCGAAAAGAAGGAAGTGCCTGATGATTTCAAGCTTCTTTCCCTTGCCTTTTTCCTCATCAATTTCAATGCCCTTCTCGTCCGCTGCCAGCAGTTTTCCTTCCAGTTCACGGCCATCCTTCATCTCCACTTCCACCACCCGGCCAATGTTTTTGATGAACTGGCGCTGCAGCAAGAGCGGTTCATCAATGCCCGGCGAGGAGACTTCAAGCCCAAATTCTCCATCTTTGCAGACCTCGTTTTCTACAATTTCCTTGTAAAGTGCACGGTTGAGCTTGACACATTTTTCAATCGTAACCCCTTCATCTCCATCAACATAGACACTGATGTTGTTGATGGGGCGAACGTTGACCCGAACCAAAAAATACTGTGGCTCTGTTTCGAGCAGTTTTTCGGCCAATGCCCTAACCTGTATTGCTTTTTCTTCTGTTGCCATCTTCTGTGAAATAAAGAAGGGAACGGCACCGTTCCCTTCATCTGTTTCATGTTTCCGAGGCAAAGATAGGAGATTGGAGGGAAATGACCAAAAAGTTGAGGCCGATCCAGCCGGGGAATGTTGGTCTTTCAACCCATAATGCGGTTGGTAAACCCAGGCTTGGACGGATTGGGGCAGTAAAATCATGGTGAGCCATGACAAAGATCATCATTCTGTCCAACCGATCATTTAACTTTATTCATCAAAAACCACCCCTCATCCCTCATCCCTTCACCCTCATCCCCATGCCATTCCAAGACAACTTTCACGATTTCTACCTAGAAAACCGAAAACTGCTGACCGAATACCTAGAAACCAGGATGCAACTGATCAAACTCACCTCCATCAGAAGCCTTTCAAGAACGCTGAGCATGCTGATCCTGATTTCTCTGATCAGCTTCATGGTACTTTTCTTCCTTCTTTTCCTGGTCATTGGTTTCTCTTGGTTCATGGCAGACCGACTGGGAAGCGCATCACTTGGCTTCTTGTGCGGAGGTGGTGTTTTTCTTTTGATCATACTTTTATGTTCAATTTTCAGAAAACCTTTATTTCTTAACCCCCTGATTCGCCTGTTCATTCATACATCAACACAGGAAGAAGAAGATGAAGACGAATAGCATGAGCAAACCCATACGAAGCATAGAAGCCCTGAACCGTTCCATTCGGGAACTGCGCGAAAAGCAAAAGGCACTGGAGGTTAAAATGGATGAAAACCTGATGAACCTGAAGGGAAATTATTTCAACATGGCACTCAATGCTGTGTTTGGTGACAAGAAAATGCATACCAACTTCTGGGCAAGTATCCTAACTCGCTTTATGGAAAGCGAAAAAGTGCAGCAGGGCATTGGCAACCTGATGGACAATTTGGCCGAGAAACTGGGAAATGCCTTCAAAAAGTAATGGTGAGGCAACTGATGTCTTGAACGCCTGGAGGCGTTCCATAATTTACTAATTTTGCACCATGTTGAGATACATCCTCCTTGCCTTCACCATTTATTTTGCCTATCGGTTCATCTTCAATTTTCTCATTCCTGTGGTAAAAACAACAAGGCATGTGAAAAAGCAGTTTGACAGTCTAAGGGAGCAGCAGGCATACCAACAACAAACAAAGCATCCGCAACAGCACCAACAGGCCAAGCCTTCACCGGTACAAAAAAGCAGCAAGGCCAGCGAGAATGATTATCTGGAGTTTGAAGAAGTCAAATGATGTTCATTCCGCCATTTAAATGATACATGCCAGAAAAGATTCATGCAATCAATACAAAAAAGGGGGTCCAAAATGACCCCCCTTTTATTTTCAACGGTTTGAAACTTGTTTAATACCCTGGATTTTGAACCAGTTTAGGATTTGTTGTGATTGCGCCCTGCGGAATGGGGAAGATCCTCTTGTTGGGATCAGCATTTGTTTTAAAGCCCCATTTGTCCTCATACTTTCCAAAGCGGATGGCATCATTCCTTCTCCATGTTTCCCACGCCAATTCCCTGGCACGTTCTGCATAGATGTCATTGAGTGTCACTGCTGTCCATGGTGCAGAGGTCGTGCGGTTCGCCCGGAGTGAATTCACCAGCGTCAAGGCAGTTTGTCCGCCAGTTGCAGTACCTCCGCGGAGTATTGCCTCAGCCTTCATCAAAATCACATCTGAATACCGGAAAATGGGAACATCGTTGTTCTGGTTGCGGCTGGTGACATTGGTATAATCGGCAAGAAACTTGATGTTCCTGGTACCCATGTTCCAAGCGATCTCATCATTACCACAATCAAAAGTGGCAGGATTTTGCCTCAGCGTTGGGGCGGCAGACAACTCAAGGTGATAGGTGAGTTTTGCTCCACCATCTGCACCGGTATAAAATTGATCGTATCCTTTTTTGGTGGTCTCCACCAAAATGGGGCTGCCGTCAGCCCAGTACTGTTTTCCACTCAACCACTGCTGGTTGCGAACATCATTGGGATCTTTAAAATTGGCAAAATATTCAGGTAGTGTCATCCTCGGACCACTTGGCTTGTTGTTGATCAGGCCATTTCCTGTTGTGCTGTTCATGACCGGATTTACATTGGTTCCAGGTGTAGAACCTGAATAGAGATACTTGATGCCAAGGTTCCTGTTCAAGTCATAACGGGCATGAAACTGGTAACCATTTGAAGTGGCTGCATCGTAGGGGATGGCGAAAATGAATTCCTTGAAGCTTGGACCATTTTGGGGATAAAACATCCTAGCATAAGTAGCCCTTGGTTCAAATGCATAGAGCGATCCACCGCCAGCACCAATGACTGCATCACATGCCGCAATCGCTTCATTCCACTTGGGTGTTCCTGTGTACACCTGAGCATTCAGGTACAATTTCGCAAGCAGGGTTTGTGCAACGTACTGGTTGGGTTTGCCATACATGACTGCACCACCAGCGGTGCTCAAATTTGGTAGGGCCATTTTCAGCTCAGATTCAATGAACCCGAAAACTGTTGCCCTTGGTGAATTTGTTTGCAATTCCTTGGAACCATATGCAGTATCAATGGGAACATTTCCAAACAAATCCATCAATCCCCAATAGGCAAACGCCCGCATGGTTTGCATTTCTGCAATACTCTGCTTTTTGGCTTGTCCTTCTGGTGCACCACGAAGGATGTAGAGGATTTGGTTGCTGATACCAATCATGTTGGAGAAATAATTCCAGTTGCCATTCAACAGCGGGTTGTCCTTGTCGTAGGTATGAAGATGCAATTGCATGAACCTGCCCCCGTCAAACCAGTTGCCCCCATATGCAGGTTGGATGGATTCATCAGTGCTATGGCTTTGTACCTGCCAGTAGCCAATTGAAAAATCCGAACGGAGTTGTGTGTAAATGGGGCCCATAACAGCATTGAACTGTGCCTGTGAAGTTGGAAAAACTTCTGGGGTAAGTGCAGAAGTAACAGGTACATCCAGCTTGTGGCAAGAACTGATGACCACAAGCATGGTCGTCAGTGCCATTGTGAGTTGAATTATCTTTTTCATCTTGATTGATTTATGTTGTTGTCTCATTGCTTGCACAGATTAGAATGATACGTTTAGACCAAACATTAAAACCCTGGTCTTTGGATAAAAGTTATTGTTGTCAACGCCAGGCGCTACACCACCCTGGTTGATCTCAGGATCAATTCCAGTATACTTGGTGATGGTAAGCAGATTTTCGGCAGTGGCATATACCCTTATACTTTTGATGCCCTTGATTTTTGCACCAATATTGTATCCAAGGGTTGCATTGTCCAAGCGAACATAATTTCCACTCTCGACATAACGGGTAGAGAAGAAACTGTTGCGTGCATCACCCACCTTGTCATCAGCGGTCAACAGGTTAGATACATTGCTGACAGCAGCATTCGGAGTATATGATAGGTTGGCCCTTGTTGCATTGAAAATCTTTGCACCAAAAACACCCCTGAAGAAGAAATTCAGGTCAAACTTCTTGTATTTGAAATTGTTGTTCAGGCCTGCGAGCAATTTCGGCTGTGCGTTTCCAATATAGAAGTAATCGGTTCCATTCAGGGGAGCGGTAGTAATGGTACCATCCTTTTTTCTGAACTGCGAAAGTCCTGCACTGTTTTTTCCTTCATAAATGAAAGAGAAGAACTGTCCAAGAGGCTTTCCCGTTTTCAGGATCTGCAAGGAAGCGCCTGTCTGACCCTGTCCACGTGGTCCTACATAGAGGATGGAATCCCCGTTCGAATATGGATTGGTCAGGCTGGTGATTTCATTTTTATTGCTGGCAAGGTTGAGCGTCGTTGTCCAGGAGAAATTTTTTCCTTGAATTGGGGTTGAGGTCAGCATCAATTCAACTCCACGGTTGCTGATGGACCCGCCATTGGCCCAAATTCTTCCGCCTGGAACAAGCGCAGGACTTACACTGTATTGAAACAACATGTCCTTGGTCAACTTCTCATAAACATCAACAGAACCACTCAGAATTCCCTTGAAAATGGAGAAGTCGATACCAATGTTTGAAGTGGATGTTTTTTCCCAACGAAGGTCTGGGTTGGCACCTTGCAATGGCCCATATGCATTGTCCAAAATACCATTGTTATAATAGGTTCCTGTAATACCGTAAACAAGCTTGGCATTGAACGGTCCGATGCCTTCTGAGTTTCCGGTAACACCATAGCTTGCACGAAGCTTAAGGTCGCTGAAGATGTTCTGGTTCTCCATGAACTTCTCGTTGTTGATTCTCCATGCAGCGCCCACTGAAGGAAAATATCCCCACTGGTAGTTCGCACCAAATACGGAAGAACCGTCACGCCTGATGGAACCCTGCAAAAGGTACTTGTCTCCAAAATTATAGTTCAAGCGGGCAAAATCGGAGATCAGGCGCTTTTCGCCAATTCCACCTGCGGTCCTGACCCTGTAGCTTGAAATGGCATAAGGATTGCCCAATGAAAGGTTGTTGTAACCGGTAAAATCCGTGATGAAATTGGTGCTGGAAGACTGTATGCCGTCTCCTGCAACTGTGTTCAACCATGAGAAACCAACCACCGCATTCAGGCTGTGGTCACCGAGTTTCCTGTTCCAACCCAAATAGGTTTCGAGGTTGTTCTGCTTGTCTGTATATGAACTTCTGAATGCAGATCCATTTACACCGAACAAGCTGTTGGCGATAAGGGATGTTCCGGAAAATCCTGGGTCAGGATTGCTGTAAAACTGCGCAGGAGAATACTTGCCGTAATAACTGTTGTAGAAGGCAGAATTGTTGTCGGTTGTTTTTTGATGGGATATCAAAAGGTTGTAGGTAAGGTCAAAAGGCAGTTTTACCTCCGTCATCAAACTGGCAACCAGGTTGCTGGTCGCCTGATCATCCCTTGCGTTGTCAATGAGCCCAACCGGATTGAAATATCCGGGAATATTGAAGTTCTCAAACCAGCTGCCGTCTGCGTTGTAAACAGGGGAAACAGGAAGGTGACTGGACATTTGCTCCAGGATATTGTTCTGAAGGGGAACCAGTGCTGCCTTGGTATTTGAATTGGTCACATTAAGATTGAACTTGATCTTGTCATTCAATGCCAATTGCTCAATGTTCAGCCTTGCAATGATCCTCTCCTGGTTGCTCCTGATCATGATACCTTCACGGTTCACATAGTTGATGGATGCAGAATAAGAGCCATGGTCACCACCCCCGCTGAAAGAAAGGTTATGGTTGTGTGAGATTGCACTGCTGCGTTGAACCGCAGACTGCCAATCGGTATTTGCTCCCAAATCATCTGCAGGGTTGTAGGAAAGCCCCTGAGACTTGATATAAGCCCTGTGCTGAGCCGCATTCATCACATTCAACTTGCTGCTGACCTTTTCAACACCTGCATAACCGCTGTATGCAACCTGCGTCTGTCCTTTGCGGCCTTTTTTGGTGGTGATCATGATCACCCCTGAGGCAGCACGGTTACCATAAATCGCTGTTGCAGCAGCATCTTTCAACACATCAATCGATGCAATGTCTTCTGGAGCAACCAACGCGATATCAGCCCCTGGTACCCCATCAATGACAAAGAAGGGATTGCCCGGACTGTTAATGGTCGAAGCACCCCTGAGGATGATGGCAGCACGGCGGTTGGGATCACCATTGGCAGTAATGTTCAAGCCTGGTACTTTCCCTTGCAACAAACGACCAACATCCGTAATGGGACCACGGTTCATGTCTTCCGGTTTGATGGTGGTGATGGCGGAAGTCAATGCCTTTCTGCTGGCCTTTCCATAACCAACCACAACCACGTCACTCAACTGTGCCGCAGCAGTTTGCATCGTAATGTTGATCACATTCCCGTTGCCTACAACCTTTTCTACATCTGCAAAAGATATATTGGTAAAAACGAGCACGTCCCCTTGCCTGGCACGAATGCTAAAGGATCCGTTTCCGGAAGTAACGGTTGTGTTGTCTGATTTTTTGTTGGAGATGGTTACACCCGATAAAGGTTGACCGTTGTTGTCTGTCACCTTACCCGTGACTTCTTTCTGGTTTTGCTGAGCAAGACCAATACTTGCCTGAAGCAAGACTGCGAATAGCAGTAGGATTTTTCTCATGATGGCTTTTTTTTGATAATAATACCGCCATCTGTTGATGACGGGAAAACAAATTATACTTTTTTCAGGTTCGGCATCAAAATGATTCTTGAAATTTACGCAATCGTTCCCGAAATACATATGATTTGATACCAAAGCGATAAGGATTTCAAACAGGAATCGATGCCTTGATCAAAACTCCCTCGTTTTTCGCTTTTTCGAAATGAAATTCGCCATCAAGTAGCGCACACCGGTTTGCAAGGTTGTGTATACGAGGGTTGGCTGTAAATTTTTTGAGTCTGAGTTTCTTGTCATTGCAAGATAGCTCAAGCAGTATCCTGTCATTGTTGCTTTCCAACTGGATGGAAATGGTGCTTGAGGCAGATTCATGCATGAGGGTAAACAGACAGCCCTGAATGACCCTTAAAATAGCCAGTTCCTGTTCCTTGTTTTTACTGGTGGACGAGAGGTATAGGTGGTGGTCGAAACCAATGACAACTTTATTTGTCTTGTTCAAGCGATTGACCAGGTCTTTCACCAAATCCGTCAAGGGAATATGCTTTAGTGCGTCAGGATTGATGTCATTGCAAATCTTGTTGACTTCATCAACAGCGCTGTACATGATTTCCTTTATTTTTTCGGTAAAATCTCCTACGGCCTTGTCCATGACTGGCAAAAACTCAAGCATCATTCTTCCAGCAGTAAGCATCTGGTTGACATTTTCACGCAAAACAATGGCAATTTCTTTTTTGTCCTCTTCATTCCGCTCGATCACTGCGCGCAAAATTTCCTTGTTCTTTTGCTGAAGGAGCATGTCCAACCTGTTGTGCAGCTGACGCACCTCAGTAATGTCAACATGTATACCAACAATCAACAGGGGTCTTCCATCCTTTGATTTTTCTACGGCCACACCACGGTCAAGAACCCAACGTATCTTTCCGTTGGGATCAATAACCCTGTATTCCAATGAATGCCGCAGTTGCTTTCCTTTATTATATGCCGCTTTGCTCTCTTCTAGCAAATGTCTGTCTTCCGGATGCATGCTTTGGGTCCAAATCGATGAGGATTTGTCTGAAGCAAGCGCATGAGGAATATGCCCTATAAAAGGATTGTTTTCTGATGAGAACCAGGTGGTATTGGTTCTCAAATCGTGCGACCAGGCGGAGTCGCCCAAATCATTCAGGATTTCCCTGATATGGCCATGATCGCTGAACTGTGGTTGTTCTCGCTTATCAGAACGCAAAAGAAGTTGTGCCCCATTGGATTGGGGTGATGGTGGTTTTGTTTTCATGGTAAGTTGCACACAATTTAACTGCAAAGACAAATAGAAAAATTGCTGTTGTGCAAATTTCTCAATAATAAACGAACTCCCGTATTGCGTAATTTTACCTATCGGTATTGAAAACCTTCATTGCATCCTGATCCTTGTACTGGGCAATCAGTGCCCTAAGTTGCTCTTTTAAATTTGCAGTAATCTCCTTCATCTGGAGATTGCCGTACAGGTTGTTCAGTTCTGTTCGATCTTTTTTTAGATCGAAGAGTTCCCATGCGTCATAAGGGCCATAAAAACGAATCAGCTTGTAGCGTTCAGTTCGGATGCCAAAATGCGGTGCTACATGGTGGGGTTGGGGAAACTCGTAATAGTGGTAATACATGGCTTTTCTCCAATCCTTTGTAACTGGCGTCTTGGACAGCAAGGGACCGAAACACTGCCCCTGCATTTCCACAGGAACTTTCACCCCCGCTAAATCTATGATGCTGGGCGCAAAATCAATGTTCACAACCATTTCATTGATTACAGTGCCTGGCTTGATCCGGCCTGGGTATTTCATCACAAATGGTGTACGCAGGCTCTCCTCGTACATGAAACGTTTGTCGAACCAGCCGTGTTCACCCATATAAAATCCCTGGTCAGAGGTATAGATGACGATGGTGTTTTCTGCGAGTCCGGAAGCGTCCAGATAGTCCAATATCCTACCAATGTTACGGTCCATTGACCTTGCCGTGGCCAGATAATCCCTCAGGTAACGCTGGTATTTCCAATTGAGCAATGCAGCACTATCATCTTTTACCTTGTTGTATTCGATTTCAGCCCTGTCATAGTATTTTTTATATACCGCCCTTTCCTCGTCTGTCATCCTGCCAAACATTCCCGGTTTGCTGTAGTTGACCCCCAACTTTAGGTCATCATGGAGGAGCATTGTTTTGTCAATTGTCATGTCTTGGTCCATTGCGGCCCTCCTCCCTTTGTAATCATCATGGAAATTTGCGGGAAGTGCAAACTCCTTGCTTTCAAACTCAGCCAAGTCTTGTGGATCAGGCATCCAGTTTCTGTGTGTCGCCTTTTCACCAACCACAAGGAAAAAAGGTTTTTCCTTGTCCCTTCCATCCAGCCACTCCAAGGCAAAATCACTGATCAGGTTGGTTACATAACCCTTGTGCCTGACCGTGTCCTTGTTCATGTGTACAAAATCAGGTTGAAAATATTGGCCCTGGTCTGGCAATACCCTCCAAAAATCAAAGCCACCTGGCAATGTGTTGAGGTGCCATTTACCCACCCAGGCAGTCTGGTAGTTGGCCTGTGAAAGTATCCGCTGGATCTGTTGTTGATTGGGATCAAAAGCCCTGCGTGGACTGTTGTCGCGCAGGCCATTGATATGGCTGTATTTACCAGTAAGCAGTACTGCGCGGCTTGGAGCACAAATTGAATTGGTGACAAAAACATTTTTGAAGAGTGCCCCCTCTCTGGCAATCCTGTCAATGTTAGGCGTTTGCATCAGCTTGCTGCCATAGGCACTGATGGCCTGCTCGGTATGGTCATCTGAAAAAATTACCAAAATATTGGGGCGACTTGTCTGTGCAGAGGAAGTCAGGGAACAAACCCAAGACATGAACAACACTGCGCAAACAGCTATTCTTTTCATGACGAAAATTATATTAAAGAATGAAAAATCAATAGGGTGAGTTGTAACGCCCTATTTTCCTTCGGTAAGTGGGAAGGTACTTCTTGTAAATGAAAGAGAGCTCTACTGATTTATAATTGACAGCACCAGTTTTGGAACTGGTGGCATTTACATCATAACTCAAGCCAAATTGAAATCCATTGAACACATAACCGACATATGGTGTAATCGCATCATTGATCCTGTAGTAAAGGCCGAAATTGACCATTTTTACCTTGTTCTCATCAAAGGCTCTTGCTCCATGTTGAATGCCCAGCATTGCGCCAAGAGAGGTTATGGACATCCCATCCTGGATCATGTGCAGTGCACTGAAACTCGCACTGAGGGTTTCATTGATGATTGAACCGAAATCTGCATGGGCGGTATACCTTGGAGAGATTTTTTTCGAAGGATCAGCCATCAGACTCCGCTTTGTCTTGATGAACCGGTAGCCTGAAATGCCAAGGTTTAAAAATGAGTATTCAGCATCATAGGTATAGAGCAATCCTGCAACGGCAGAAGTAAAGGCAGTTGATTTGCCAATATTTGTTTCCATGGTAGGCAGTGCCTGGTTAAAGCCAGTGCTTGAAAGTTGTTGGTCAAATGTCAATCCACCAAGATCAACTCTTGTATTGTTGTTGACCACACCCAGTGCTGCAGAAATGCCATTCCCATCATCATCCAGTGCCTGATGAAAGCTGGCATTGATGTTTATAAAATTGCTTTTGTAAAGCCCATCCATTGCTTTTTCTGCCAACACCATTCCCCCTAGACCAAAATAACTCTGGTCGCCCAGGTTCTTCATCTTCCCATCCAAGGAAATGGTTTGGGTGCTGTAGGGAGAGATGTTCCCAATCCATTGTCTTCTGATGTTGCTGGTTACCCTCCAGTCGGCACCACTGGTTCCGACCAATGCGGGATTGATGGAAAGCGGTGATGCAATGAACTGTGAAAAATTGGGTTCCTGTGCGTTTGACGCAACAGGAAGATATCCCAATAGAACCAACCCTATGATAAAAATGCCTATTTGTTTATTTGTTTTTCTCATGTCATCGAATTAACAAAACACTGCCTGATTGTTGAACCTTATTGCCCTTTATGTCTATGCCCTCTGCTATCCAGAGGTATGCATCCATGGGTTGCTGTTGGCCAGCACTGACCCCGTTCCAACCCACTGCTGTCGAACGGGTTTCAAATACCAGCTTACCAAACTTATTGAAGATTTTCATGTAGGTAAACGATTTCATTCCTGCTGTATATGGATAGAGCAGATCGTTCATCCCGTCTCCATTGGGCGTGAAGGATTTGGGTACAAAAATGTTGACCAACGCAGAATCAAAAACCAACACCTTGATGGTGTCTATTGTTGTACATCCTTCTGTAGAGGTCAATTTGATGTAATAGGTCTGGGTCTTGTTGTACGTGAACGTAGGATTGTTGATGTTGTAAAAATTCAATCCCCATGAAGGCTGCCAATTATAGTTGTATTTAATGCCTTCAAATGTCCTTGCATTCAACTGAAGTGGCCTTGCCGCATTGGTGCTCACTGTCTCTAATTTCACCCCTTTGATTGGTTCCACAATCATGATAAGACTGTCCTTGGAAATTGAATAGGTACATGATGGTACGCTGGCAGAAAGGGTTATTTTCTTCAGGCCGGGTTTCTTGAACATTGTGGTGGCATTGTAGACTTTGGAAGAGTCCTCGCCATTGAAATTCCATTTCCAGCTGATGTTTCTTACAGAAGAAGTATCGGAATAGTTCAGGAATTGCTTTGTGGTATTGATACAGTTGATGGGATCATTCGAAAATGAAATACCAAATGTCTTGAGATCGGCCATGCGGATGCTGTTCACGGTCATGTTAGCACATCCAAGTGCATCCACCACCCTTGCGGAATATGTGCCTTGAATATAGGCATTGAAGTTTACACTGGTGGCATTGTTGATGAGGGTGTCATTCCTGTACCACTGGTAACTCTTCGCCAATGGTGTAATGACCATGGGCTGGAATTGGCCAATGCAAATCAATGTACCATTTGGAGCCTTGATGGAATCCAAAGGCAGCGGATTCAATCGCTGAACGATGTTGGCGACACCATTTGGAGAATTGGTTACATCACTTGAACAATATGCATCACTTACATTCATGACGGTCATCTTGTAGACAGTGTCTTTGGGAAGATTGGACTGTACAAAAATGGAAGTGGGTTTTGAGAACCCTCCCACTTGGGTCAGGAATCCGTCCTTGTTGTCTATATAACTGATCGACCAGGGTCCCGTTCCAGTAAAGGTGAGCGTCAAGGTATCGTTGGCATTGACACATAGATTGGTTGGCCCTGTTATCTTGACCCTTGGTGTTGGATTGACGGCAACCTTCAACTGGAAATTATTACCTGGGCAACCATCTGTGATGGTCTGCATCAGGTAGCTGGCATTTGCAATGGTGTTGCCGGAGTTGAACAAGGTTTGTGTTATGCTGGGCCTGTAAGCCGTATCATTTGTAGAATACCCACTCAATACAAAGGAAGGATTCACTTGATTGAATTTCCACTTGTACATGGTGTTGGGGGGCACACCATTGGGACTGAACACCAACGGCTTACCATTGCAACTGTTGATGGTCTGGTCTCCAATCTTGGCAACCGGCTTTACCGTTACGAAAACATTGAACGGCTTCAATGCACAGGTGGGATTGGATGGGTTGATCGTATACACCGCCAATGCATTGGAAATGATGTTGTTGTTCAACGTATCATATACCATTGTTTGCGGGTTTGTTTTTTGCGTAAAACTGCTGAGTGACCCTGTTGGCAAAATGGTTGGTGCAGACCACTTATAGGTTGTACCCATGGGCTCAAGATCAATGGGTAGGCTGAACTGACTTCCGCTACAAATGGTGATCTTTTGATCTGGTACAATGGGTGAAGGATTAACCGTGAAAGTCACAAACTGTGTACTGTCAGTACATCCATTGAATGTTGTACGATAGGTGTAGGTTACCTTTACGGGATTGATGGTGGTATCCAACAATGTTTCATCAATCAGAAAACTTCCTCGAGAAGCAAGATTGCTCAACCCACTGATAGCATCCCTTGTCCAACTGAATATGGTTCCTGGCGTCTTGCTTGTTGGGATATAGCTAAATGGAGTTCCGCTACAGATTGGAGGAAGTGATTTCACGCTGCTCAACACTGGAATGGGATTTACCACAACATTCAATTTGAATGGATTGCCCAGACATCCACCGGAGCTGGCTCCAGGAATGATGGGGGTCAAATTGTATACTGCTACTGCTGGAAAATCGGTAAGGTTTTTCAGGCTTCCCGTGACACTTCCCAATGGGATGACGGTGTTTTCGGTACCTCCCACCAAACCATTGTCAAGTGAAGGCCTTGTCCAAAGAAATACGGCGCCCACACTGTTGGGTGGAGTGATGCTAAAATTGGTACCACTGCAGACTGGGGTGGTCTGATCATTGAGGGTCAACACCGGATTGACAATCTCGTAGACCGTTTGCTGGTTGGTACAGCCATTGGCAGACATGGTGAATACATATGGAACCTGTACGGTATTGAAAGTGGTGTTGGTCAGCTTTTCACTGATGCTGTTGTTGCCTGTGGTCAAAGGTTCGGTTATCCCCACAACATAGGACCTGGTCCAGCTGAAGGTCACATCCCGGGTACTGCTGACAGGGGTATAGTTGAAAATGTTTTCAGAACAAATTGCCGTAGGCTTGGTTGGGCTTGAAAGCATGGGTTGCGGATTGACCACCACGGAAACAACCTGGGTTTTTGCATTCAAACAACCATTGTACAAAAGTGAGAAGCGGTATTTTACCGTTACAGGATCACCTAGGGTATCTATCAACACCTCATTGACATCCGCATATCCGGATGTGGCAGTATTTTGAAGCCCGGTTATACCATCCCTCACCCAAATGAAGGCTGTTCCCGGAAAATTACTGGTGGGCATGTAGCTCAGTGCAGTACCGGAGCAAATGGCCGGGAGGTTCAAGGGGCTGGTCAGCGTTGCTGAGTTTGCTTTCACATTGACCTTTACAACAAAGGTATTGCCGACACAACCATTGGCAACGGGTGTAACATTGTAATATGCCCGCCCAGTTGTTGTATCGCTATTGGTATTCCTCAGTGTTTGTGAGATCAGGGACTGCAACACATCTTGTGGAGATCCACCGGTGATGCCATTGGTATACGTCGGTTCAACCCATTTGTACAGGGATCCTGGGGGAAGGTTGTTGGGCATGGCAACATTGAAAGGACTACCACTACATACCGTTGAAGAAAGTGTATCTGTGATGTAAGGCGATGCCTTCACCGTCACCACAATTGAAAAGGGCTTTCCAATGCACTCTCCAAACCTTGGTGTCAATTTGTATGTAGACATCACATCAATGGTGTTGGTGGTATTGGTCAGCACCTGGCTAAAGCTGGGGACGGGAGTTGTTTCTGCAACTCCACCCAAGACTGCATTGGGGATGTTGAACACCGGTGCATCCCAGGTATAGGTTGTGATGTACGGCAAGGGTGATGGGTTCATTGAAAAAGGATTGCCCGGACATATGGTCGTATCCTTGTTCAAAATGGTTGGAGTCGGATTGACAGTAGCTACAAAAGAAAAAGGTTTGCCAGGACAGCCCTGAGCGATGGGCGTGACGGTGTAGGTTGCCTGTGAAATGTTATTGGAAACATCCAGCAGTGTCTGGGTGATGCTTTGTACAGGCGAAGTATTGGCCGAAGCCCCCACCAACGCATTTGCGGGTGAAATGACGGGCAGTCCCCAGGTATAGGATGTTACAATTCCAGTCAGGTTGCTGGTAGGTGATGTCGAAAATTGTGCACCACTGCAAACAATTTTGGAAGCAGTTGACACCACTGGCAAAGGTCTTACAGTGACCACCAGGCTAAATGGATTTCCAACACAGGTTCCACTTTTGGGCACAATGGTAAAAGTGGCATTGGCGCCTGCGGTTACACCAGTAAAATTAATGTTGCCCAATATGGCCGTATCTCCCAGTAAATTGTTGTTCCGCTCACCATCGTTCAAAACAAGGCCAGTTCCCAGTGTTGGGGAACTCCAGGTATAGGTGGTGCCCTGTGGAACCGGGTTGGGGGTTGATATGAAGTTGTCATTGCTGCATGCGACCAGTGTTTGTGTTCCCAATGCTGCAACAGGATTGACCTTGACGACGATCTTGAAGCTTGACCCGGTACACGATGTAAATGGATTCGGAGCAATGTTGTAGGTTGTGCTCGGGGTAACAACATAGCTCGCATAAGATGTTGTGGTCCTGCCATTTGTAAGTGCAGGAGCAAATATGGTTTGGTTGGATTGCGCATTTGTACCTGATCCTGAGAGAGAACCAGCAGGTTGCAACTGAGGTGTCGTCCAATTGTAGTAGGTAATGATGCCTGTTCCAGAAGGAATTGGTGATACAGGTGAAAAAATGGGAAGTGACCCACTGCAAATCTGTAGGGTATCAGTAGGTGGTGTTACAGCGGGCGTTGGGAAAACAGTTACCACAAGGTCAAAAGGTTGTGCTGACTCACAATTTCCAGCCTTTGCATACACGTTGTATGTTGCAAACTGGGGGACCAAACCCTTGTTGTTGAGGACCTGGGAAATGGGTGCGTCCACATATTCACCTGCCGCTTTGTTCAAGCCACTCCCACCCTTCAACAATGCAGTGTCACTGTATTGAGGTGCTGTCCAGGTATAAACGGTGCTTGCAGGAATTATGCTTGTTCCGGAAACACCAGTGGGAGGTGAATACCTGAAGGGCGTGCCGCTGCATGCAACAGTTGTTTGGGTTGTCAGCAACTGTGGCCTGGGGTTTACAGCAACTGTATACTGAATTGAAGAGGTGGCAGCGCAGTAGGCATTATTGTTTGTAAGGTTATAGGGATAAATAGGAGTCAGGCTATAGGTAACACTTACAGGAAGTGCTGTTGAATTGATGATTTTTTGTTGGTTAAAGTTTCCCAGTTTGGACACTGGATTGTTAAGAGAATAGGTTCCTGCAGTGATTCCAGAAAGTCCTGCAGCCGATGGTGCCGCCCAAATCATGTAAACGCCACTGCTGATCTGGGTTTTAGGAGTGAATGCCTTGATGCCCACATCACTGCAGATGGTATCATACACATTGAATTCAGTGATGACCGGCGTAGGATTTATTTTATAAGTCAGGGTGTCCTGCACCAGGCAACCGATAGTTGAATACATCGAAATGTACAAGGGAATATTAACTGAAGATCCAGTAGTGTCAATGAAATTATCGGTAAGGGTGGTAGAGTTGCCCCTGGCTTCAGGGTTCCCCCAAATAGCATTTCGGACCCAACTGAAGCCTCCTGTTGACTGAAGCGACCCTGTAACGCCAACATTAAAGTTAATGCTGCCACAGCCATTGGCATAGGAACTCCAGTTACTCTTGTTGTTGATATAGGGAAGTGCGGCTATGGTGACGGTGACATTATAAATTTTGGTGTCGGAGGCAACCACCCTCAATGCAAGCACTCCCGGGTTGGCTGAATTTACCAGTCCAATGTTCTGTGTTACTGTAGGAGATGGAGTGGACTGTGGTGTATGGTTCTTAACATTGTTGGCCGCTGCGACCGTCCAAGTAAATGTCACTCCAGGGGCAAGGGTCCCGAAAGCCGTGGAAAAGTCACGTGCAGTGCCAGGACAATAGTCATTTATTGGAACATTGATCTGTGCCTTTAAAAAAGTAAAAGACAGGCTCAGGAGTAAAGGAAGAAAAATTTTGCGCATCAGCATTTGTCTTTAATTGATTAATTGCCCTTCGCAGGGGTGATGATGATATTGCGGTATTCTATCGGCCCATGGTCACCTTGCAACATGATGGGTCCAGGTTCACCTTCTTTGCTGTCCAATGCTCCCCCAGTGATGCCTGGAATGATCTGGTCACTGATGATGGTTTTGCCATTGGCCACAACTGATACCCGCCTTCCAACAAATGTAACATCATAGGTTTGCCACTCGCCGGGTGCTTTCGCTGCCATTTCATTGGGGGTGATGAAGCCGTATATCCCTCCAAAAAAGGTGGAAGAGGGCTCTTGCCCCCTGTTGTCCTCTACCTGTATTTCATACCTCCCCCTGAGGTAAACCCCGCTGTTGCTGCCTGATGGATACCTGAATTCTATGTGCAATTTGAAATCATTGAATTTTTGGTCAGAAATGATATTTGCGCCGGATTGGGGGCTTTTCATCACCCCATTTTCTGCAATCCATTGGTTGCTGGCCTTAGACGCATGCCACCCGTCAAGGTTTAATCCATTGAACAATTTAATTGGATTGCCCCATACTACCGGTGCAGCTCTTTTTAACAAAGGCGCCCTTTGGCCAACAAGGGTTTGCTGCTGTCCCATGCTGCTGGTAATGGCACCCACCAACTGATCGCCTTTCAATTCCGCTTCAAAAACCATGTCCTTGTCGCTGTTTTCCCATTGCGGAGGGATACTGAAACTGACTTTACCATTTGAAAAATTGACCTTTGAAATCGGTCTTGCACTTCCCCCTTCTGCAACAAAATAACCAACCAGGGTTTTGATGCCGGAAAGCTTGATTTCTAGCCATGAAGGAACCTTCTTGTTGCCCAAATCCACTGTCAAATCCCACCTGCCGATGGGTGACTCATTTTGCGCGTTGGATTTCAGCTGACCAGTGGTCAATAGCAGAACCAAAAATAAGGTGTGCAAGAGAGCAGGTCTCAGTGTTGGCATGGGGGTTGCGCTTAAGGGTTTTGGTTAATCGGTCAACAAGTTAAACAAATGAAGTGAAAAACAATAATAACCAAATGTTAATGTATCTTAACTTTTTTGAATATGGGCTTGAAGCGTTACATATTCTTGGGACTGTTCCTTTTTATCAACTGTATCAAGGGCAATGCTCAAGTAGATACACAGTTTTGGTTTGCGGCACCCGACCTGCAACAGGCACATGGCGACAGGCCCATATTTCTTCGCATGGCCGCATCCAAACTTGCTGCGACCGTTACCATTTCTATGCCGGCCAACCCCGGATTCAACCCCATCAGTTTCCCCATTGCTGCCAACAGCTCACAATCGGTTGATCTGACTGTTTACATAGGTTTGATTGAGAATACCACCCCAAATACCGTGTATCAGAAAGGCCTGCTCATCAGCTCAACAGCTCCCATTGCCTGTTATTATGATATTGCCCATGGTAACAATGGCGACATGTATGCACTCAAGGGCAAAAATGCGTTTGGCAAAAAGTTTACCATCCCGATGCAGATGGACTTCAACAACAGGACTGCTGTAAATACCCCTTACACTGCAGATTTCATCATAGTGGCCACCGAAGACAATACAAGCATTACCATCAACCCAAAAAATGGCCTGGTAGGCCGTGCAGGGCCGTTCACCATCACACTGAACCGCGGCGAGACCTATGTTTGCTCGTCTTCCAGCAACCTCGGAACCTCAAAGCCTGGGGGAACAACCGTGGTATCAAATAAACCCATTGCCATCTCTACAAAGGACGATTCCATCGCCTTGCCAGGGCAGAGCTGCTCAGACACTGCCGGAGACCAATTGCTTCCAGACGATCTTGCCGGAAACGAGTTCATTGTCGTCAAAGGATATTTAAGCATTACTCCCGATCACTATTATGTTTATGCAACCAGCAATGCAACAACCATAAAAATCAATGGACTTAATGTTGGCACCATCAATGCCGGAGAATTCTACACGGGCAAGCTGACGGATATTTCTTGTTATATCGAATCTGACAAGCCTGCCCATGTTTTTCACATCACAGGATTTGGCTGTGAACTCGGTGGTGCAGTCATCCCTCCAATACGCTGCACCGGCTCCACTTCAGTGAACGTTACAAGGGCAACAAGCACAGATGCCTTTTACGTGAACGTGATCTCCACTTCAGATATCATCAACAGTTTTACCTTGAATGGATCGAATGCATTGATCGATGCAGCAACGTTTCAGGCCATCCCCGGAACAGGTGGAAAATGGATGGCCTCCAGGATTACGGTTCCAACCAATGTGGCCAGTGCCGGGCAGACTGTAACTGTAGACAACCCCAAGGGTAAATTCCATGTTGGCATCATCCACGGAAGCCCATCAAGCACCACACGGTATGGCTTCTTTTCTGACTTCAGCAGCAACACCATTGTACTGAAAAATGCAGAGGACTCCACGAAAGATTTGAGCGACAGCATCACATTGTGCAACAATGCCAATGCAAGGATCAGTGCTAGAAACTTCAGCGCAGACACCTACCGTTGGACGGGACCCAATGGGTTTACCAGTGACAGTTCCCTGCTGATCATCAACCCCTACCAGGCAAAGGATACCGGACTCTACACCATCACCACATCTGGGGCTGGATGCGGTACTGCTTCAGACAGCATCAGGCTCTTCATCGACAAACCTCTTGCTGATTTTCAGTTTAGCAGCAATGGTTGTCAACAGGGTGGTATTGTCTTCACGACCCCGGCCAGCGCTGGTGCCCGTTGGATGTGGGATTTTGGCAACGGGAAAAAACTCGACACCAACAGCGCCCTGATTCCAGCAGTAGTGATTGGGCTGACAGGCAACATCTCCGTAAAACTCAAGGTCGGATCCTCAAGGGGATGCTTCTCTGATGAAGTGTCAAAAACAATCCGATTGTCTTCAAAGCCAGTTCCCGCCTATACCATTCCCAGCATTACCTGCATCAATACCGATATTGTTTTCAAGGATGCATCCACGATTCAATCGGGGTCCATTGTAAAATGGAGATGGAACCTTGACAATGGTGCAGGATTTAAGGAATATGCCGATAATGGTGATCGGACAAGCCCATATCCAAGCTTTGGTGCAAAAAATGTACGGCTGGTGGTGGAATCGCAAACGGGCTGTGTCAGCGATACCTTCAGGCTGAACAGCTTTGTCGTCAACCCATTGCCTGTACCGGGTTTCATCATACCAGAGGTCTGTCTTGATGATGCAAAAGCAGTGTTCATCGACAGTACCAAAAGCCCGGATGGTTATACCGGATTTTCTTACAAGTGGAGCTTCAACACCGGCAGCACTCCGGTTGCCAATGGCCCTACGTATACGGCGGCCAACACAACAGAAAAAAATCCCTCCATAAAATACAATGCCACGGGGCAATACCTGGTGAAACTGGTGGTTGATGCAAGGGGATGCATTGACTCCATCAGCCAATCCTTCAAGGTCTATGGTACCAACCCCACGCCCGCATTTGATGTACTTGCACCGGACTCCCTCTGTGGCAACGACTCCGTCAGGATCATGAACCGCTCTACCATTGACTTTGACAACGTAACAAGGTTGGAAATTTTTTGGGACGAAAACAATCCTGCATTGAAAACCATTGATGAAACGCCCTATGTTGGCAAGGTCTATGCCTTCAAGTATCCCGACTTCCAATCACCCTTGACAAAAACATTCAATGTTACCCTGCGGGCATTCTCTGGAACCGCCTCTTCCTGCAGCAAGGCCATCACCAAACAAGTCAAAATCAATGCCAGCCCAAAGGTTGCATTCAGTCCCTTGCCTGGCATTTGTCTTGATGCAGTGCCGCGTCAGGTAACGCAGGCATCCTTCGATCCGGTTGTTCCAGGAACATTTGTTTTTTCTGGAAAAGGGGTTAGCGCCACGGGCATGGTCGATCCAACGGTTGCAGGTGTAGGAACGCATCTCGTTAAGTATGTTTACCGTTCCTCCGCAAGCGTATGCAAAGACTCCGCTTCCCGCAGCATCACCGTATGGCCCTTGCCCACAGCAGATTTTAAAATATCAACCCTCAACTGCGAGAAGAACCCCATCAGCTTTACCAGCACTGCCACTACTGCTGTCGGCAAGCTTGCCAAATGGGCATGGAACTTCGGGGATGCAACGCCCATGGTCAATGCGTTTACCGGGGCAGTGGTGTCGCATGCATTTTCTGTTTACAAAAAATACGATGTATCGCTGGTTGTTACTTCCGACAGTGGTTGTGTGAGCCTGGCAAAAACCATTCCCCTGGATGTGTTTGCCCTTCCCAGGCCTGCCTTCAATCTTCCAATCGTTTGTCTGCCCGAAGGAAAAGCGCTCTTCAACAACAGCACCACCATACCCGACGGAACCGAGAACCTCCTCACCTACCGCTGGGACTTCGGGGATCCGCGGAATACAAATACTTCCCTGGTAAAAAATGGCCTGCACAACTATGCTGCCATTGGGCCATACACTGTTAAACTCATCGCAACAAGTACCAACAATTGCAAAGACTCCCTGGTGCAGCAACTCACAACTGTATACGAGCAACCCAAGGCCAGGTTCGCCTCCGAAGACTCCCTCTGCATCGGAGACCTGCTGCACTGCGCAGACAGCAGTAAAACCAGCAATGGCGTCTTCAACAAGTGGTTCTGGAACTTTGGGGATGGCGCAACAGAGGTCCTTAAAAATCCTGTACACCGCTACAGCACTCCATCCATAAACACCATCAGCTTCTTTGCACAAACAGACCTTGGTTGTTATACGGATACCATCAAGAAAGAAATAGAAGTATTTGCTTACCCTGTGGTGTCTGCAGGACCAGATCTCTTTGTGCTGGATGATGGCCAAAAGCAGATCAAGTCCTTTGCTTCAGGCAGAATCGTTTCCTATGCGTGGACACCCTCTACATACCTCAACGACACCAGCATGCTGCAACCCACCATCATCAAACCCCAGGATGATATCTACTATTATTTTGCAGTTAAAGGAAGGGGCGGATGCACCAGCAGGGACACGCTCTTCGTTGTTTCCCTCTCGATGCCAACGCCCCCCAATACCTTCACCCCCAATGGTGATGGCATCAATGATACCTGGGAAATTAAATACCTCGATCAATACCAGGGTTGCATGATTCAAGTCTATTCCGCAAACGGACAACTGGTCTACAGCAATGTTGGATACACAAAGGCATGGGATGGCACCTACAAGGGAAACAAAATGCCCTCCGGTACATACTATTATGTCATTGATCCAAAAAACGGAAGAAAGAAAATAGGAGGGTATATTACTTTGATGAGATAATCCTTGCCAAGGCTTGCCGCCGCTAATTATAGGCTTTCTCCAACAACCGATCCAACTGTTCAATCTCTGCAGGAGTTAGGTAACGCCATTTACCGACTGCAAGGTTCCCCAGCTGGATGTGCATGATGCGAATCCGCTTGAGTGTTTTGACCTTGTAGCCAAACTCGGCACACATCCTCCTGATTTGTCTGTTCAGCCCTTGTTTCAGGATGATGCGAAACCTTCTTTGCCCTTCTTGTCTGATATAACAAGGCTTTGTGCGTTCGCCCAAAATCTTGACACCATTGCCCATCTGCCGGATCATTTCTGGAGTGAGTTCCTTGTCCACTGACACGACATATTCCTTTTCGTTGTTGTTGCCTGCGCGCAATATTTTATTGACAATGTCACCATCATTTGTCAATAGGATCAATCCCTCAGAATCCTTGTCCAGTCTGCCCACGGGGAAAATCCTTTTGGGATGGTTCATGAAGCGGATGATGTTGGACTTGTCGGTTTCATCGGTGGTGGATGTTACGCCCACCGGCTTGTTGAGGGCAATGTAAATCGGCTTCTGCTTGTTCTTGATTTTCTCTCCATCAATCGCCACTTCATCACCAGGAAATACCCTGGCCGTAAGCAAAACAATTTCACCATTGATGGTAACACGGGCCTGTTCAATCAGTTTTTCTGCCTCCCTTCGGGAACAGAATCCCGAATTGCTGACGTATTTGTTGATCTGGATACCTTCTTCCTTTGGAGCAGATTTCATCGTAGCCCGAAGATAGATAAGAATGGAAAAACCAATATATTTATGTTATGCAAAAGTTCATATCCATTGTATCACTGCTGTTGTCTTGTCTTGTTGTTGTTGGGTCAAATGGCCAGGAAAAATATGTTTTTCAGGAAGGCCTGGCCATTGGAAACGTGCATCAGTATGGAAGGGAAGCCCTGTACAGCGATGGGCTGGCTTATCAACGCTACAGCGCTGCAGTGAAGCCAGTTGCAGGAGAAACATTTTCATTTGCTGAAGGCAACAAGAAATCGACCTGGACAGCGGTCAAGGCCGACAGCTTGGGCAATTTCAGGAGTCCTGCTTTGGGCAGCGGTTACTTGTACCTGACGTATACATCTCCCAAAAACCAAACCGCTGTGCTTGTTGCAACGGGTCATTCAATGGTCTACGTAAATGGTGCACCGCATGCAGGGGACATGTACAGGTATGGTTGGATGAACATACCTGTATCCTTGAAGAAAGGGGTCAACGAAATCTACATCCGGTCTGCAGGCATGGGCCGGTTTGGGATGGTCAACGCGCGCCTTGAGTTTCCAACCAAACCCCTGTCAATACTGAAAACAGATCCTACCCTTCCCTTCTTCGTAAAAGGTGAATCAAAGGGTGAGTTGGTCGGTGGCATCGTATTATTGAATGCTTCAACCATCCATGCAAAAAACCTGAGCATCAAAACAACCCTTGAAGGGAAAACGGCTACATCGATTGTTCCATCCGTTCATGCAATGTTGAGCAGAAAAGTGGCGATCAACATACCGGTTCCTGATGCCATCAACAAAGGAACTTATTCCTTGCAGCTTTCACTCTACGATGGGGGGAAATTGATTGACTCAATCAGCATGCCGATCAACGCAGTCAATCAAGGCGAACATGCCAGCTATACGTTCATCAGTAAAATAGACGGCTCCGTTCAGTACTATGCCGTTGCACCACAAATCACAGCAACCCAGCAGCCATCACTGTATTTTTCCGTACATGGTGCTGAAGTGGAGGCCATTTCACAGGCAAGGGCCTATGCCCCCAAAGCAGACGGTCCTGTCGTGGCGCCCACCAATAGAAGACCAAGGGGATTCAACTGGGAAGACTGGGGAAGGATGGATGCCTTGGAAGTTTTGGAGATTGCCAAAAAAAGATTCAATCCCAACCCCCAAAGGATTTACCTGACCGGACATTCCATGGGCGGACATGGAACCTGGTACCTGGGCGCAACCTATGCCGGACAATGGGCTGCCATTGCTCCCTGTGCAGGATATCCAACACTTGCGGAGTATGGATCCCATGATGGAAAGGTTCCTACGGATGCAGTGACAGATACGAAGAAACTCCTGATCAGGGCCAGCAATACAGGCAATGTCATCAACCTTTCAAAAAACTACAAGGCAGGGGGCGTATATATTTTTCATGGGGATGCCGACCCTACCGTGTCGGTTGATTATGCAAGACAAATGAGAAAGGTATTGGCGGAGTTTCATCCTGATTTCAGCTACAAGGAATATCCCGGCGGATCACATTGGTTTGGCAATGAAAGTGTAGACTGGCCACCGATATTCCAGTATTTCAATCAACACACCATTCCAACAAGTGCTGAGGTGAATGAGATCGATTTCACTACAGCATCCGTTGGCATTTCATCCACCCACCATTGGGTGAAGCTGCTGCAACAAAATCAGCAATACCAGTTCAGCAAGGTACTGTTGAAGCGTGACCTGAAATTGAAAACCATCAAGGGAAATACCACCAACCTGAAGCGGCTGCAATTGGACTTGCGCGATTTCAAGGAGGGAGATACTGTTGCTGTTGAATTGGACGGACAAACCATAACATCAATTGCCTCCAACAATTCTCCCTTGGTATTGCTGAAGTTCGAAGACAAATGGATTAAAAATTCCATTGCTCCCGATGCGGAAAAAGGGGAAAAAAGAAACGGAGGATTCAAGGAAGCCTTTCAGCACAACATGGTTTTTGTATATGGAACCAGGGGCACAAAAGCAGAAAACGAATGGATGCTGAACAAGGCCAGGTATGATGCTGAAACATGGTATTACCGTGGCAATGGAGCCATTGAGATGATTGCTGATGTTGAATTTGATGCGGAAAAATATGCTGGCCGCGGGATCATTCTCTTCGGCAACATGAGCATCAATTCGGTTGCCGCAGACCTGTTGAAAGATTGTCCTGTACAGATCAAAGCGGGTACGGCAAGCATTGGTGCTGATACCCTTCGGGGAGACAACCTCGGCAGCTACCACCTCTGGCCCAACAGCAGCAATGGTTTCAGCTCGATTGCATTGATTGGCGGAACAGGATTGAAAGGCATGCATGCAGCAGAGGCCAACCAATATTTTGCAGGAGGCAGTGGATTCCCTGACTTCATGATCTTCTCATTGGACATGCTGGAAAAGGGAGAGACGGCAGTGAAAGCAACGGGCTATTTCAACAACAAATGGCAATTGGGAAAAGACATGACCTTGTCAAAATAAATCATCCTGCATGCGTGATGTTGCAATGCAATCTTTTGTAAAAACGGCAATAAGATTATTTCAAGATTTTACGCAGCTGTTTTTCAATGGCATTGGCCATCCGGTAAAAACCGAGGTCGGTCATGTGCACACCGTCTACAGTGGATTCTCCATCGTCACCGATCAATCCAGTTGAAGGAATAAAATAGATCCCCTTGTATCCTTCTTTCTTCATGGCATTGAAGGCATCAAGAAAATGCGCATTGACTTCTTGCGTCTTTTTTGCCACGGCAGCATTGAACCTTGCATGCGGATAATCAATGTTGGCCACCAATAAAATCGGTATGCTGGGTTTTAACTTTTTGAGTTGCTTCAGAAAAGGAAGGGTGCGTGCCGCGGCCATTTCAGGACTGAGGTTGGGGCCACAATCGACCACATAGCAAGCAGCATCAATGGTTGACATGATGACGGCCAGCATGGAGTCCAATTGCCCATTGCCACTGAAACCCAGGTTGATTGTTTCCCGCTGGAACCTTCTTTCAAGGATTGCAGGATAGGCCATACCAGGACGCATGGCAGAGGCTCCTTGCAAGATGCTGGTGCCATAAAACACGATGGGTTGGGATGCAGCAATTGCCGGAGTGGAGGGCGGTTGCAGAATGGCATTTTCGTCGATGCCAATTTCCAGTGAATCGGTCGTATCGTAACAGGGTAAGTACAGCAAATACTGGCGTTTGGCACCATCAAGGCCTTTAATCATGGATGATTCATGGTGAGATCCGTTGGATGGACGGCCGATGCCGGCATAATACCATTTGTCGCCATCGAGCCCATACAAATCAATACCCTTCACCAGTGTACCGGCAACATGCTGAAAATTCACTTCACCTCCGGTCTTCCATTTGGCGGCAATTTGGGTGGAATTGGTCTCAAAATAAATGGCGATTCCGGCACTGTTCCTGCTCAGGCTCCACACCGGTTTTCGCAAATGCTTTTCAAGGCTGTCAGGAAAACGATGATATAGTGTTTGCTCAGGAAAGGACCTTCCCAATATCTTGAGCCCAGCGATGCTGTGGTATTCCAGTTTCTGCTGAGAAAAAGCACTGCTGCCGCAAGCAAGGAGCAATAAAATAATAAACCTTTTCATCCTTTCAGTCATTGGTTGTTTACAGTTTATCCGTCCGCCTTGTGCCTTCATACAGATCATATTCCAACAGGCGACAATCAATGGTGGCATTGTAAAACTCAATGCGCCTTGTGGTTTTGAGCCGAATGGCTTTTGCAAGGTCAAGGTTGCCCGTAAAAACATAACCAGTTTTGCCCTTGCACCTTTGTTTCATAAAATGTCCTATTCTGGCATAGGTTTCATTCAATTCAATCTCATCACCCAAACGGTCTCCATATTCTGGATTGAACATCACCACACCCTCTCCTTCAGGAAATATTGTATCCTCAAAATCACAGACTTCAAAATCAATGAGATGGTCCACACCGGCCATTTCCGCATTGATCCTGGCGATGGAAACTGCCTTTTCACTCCGGTCAGATGCAATGATTTTCATACCAGGGTGTTCAATGATTTCTTCATCCAATTTTACCCGTTCACTGGTATACATTTCGGAAGCGTATCCCAAAAGATGCATAAATGCATAGTTGTTGCGCATCAATCCCGGCACCCTGTTGGTGGCAATCAAGGCTGCTTCGATGGCAAGGGTTCCAGAGCCACACATGGGATTGATGAATGGTGTTGCATGGTTCCATTTTGTTGAAAGAATGGTGGCCGCAGCCAATGCTTCCAACATCGGCGCTTGTCCGGGAAGTTTTCTATAGCCATGCTTGGCAAGTGTTTCACCTGAAGTGTCAATAAAAACCTCGGCCTCATCATTCTTCCAGTAAAGGTAGATCACTGCACCAACCAGATCCGATCCTGTAGTGGGTCGACGCCTGATGGTATCGCGCATGCGGTCTACAATGGCATCCTTTACCCGCAGGTTGGCAAAAAGATTGGTGGAGATGGTGGGATGAAAAACATTGCTCGTGACGGAGAAGTATCCATTGGGAGGAACAATCGTTTCCCAAGGGAGAACCACAAGGTTCTGGTGAAGTTGGTCGGGATCTTCGCAAAGAAATGATTTCAGGGAATACATCACCTGGCTTGCACAACGCAGGTGAAGGTTCAGGCGGATGCAGTCCTGCATGGTGCCCATGAGCTCGACACCCGTCTGAAACACACGCTCAGGGCTGAATCCAAGTGCAATGACTTCTTTTTCAAGGGAGGGTGCCAACCATTTGTGGCATGTGATGATGATCTTTCTTCTGTAGGTGAATATGTGCATCGATGTTTATCTATTTTTCAAACTTATAGGTATAGCCCACGACAGGTACGAAAGGGATCCCCCCATTGTCCGGAGATCCGATACTCCAAATTCCCAGGTCAAACGAAGATTTTTTGTTGTTGTACAAACGAAAGCATGGTCCGCCAAAAAAAACGCCCACTTCAGGGAGATACCAGAGTTCCCCCATGAGGCTAAGGTTTTTTGAAAGCCGCTGATTGCCTGAAAGGCTCATCACTGGTGACCCACCACCGCCATTGTTCTTTTCATTGATCCATGCGTAACCGCCTGCAAGGGTGAAATTGGATTCTTTGGTTCCATGCGTAAAGGCACCAAATCCAATCCCCAGGTTGGTTTGCGTTCCCCATCCAACGAGGCCGGCCAACCCGCCAATAGCAATGGTATTCTTGTCATCAATTTTAATGGAATATTTGCCTGTAAGTGCCAATGGTGTCCCGACAATGGTTGTCGTGGCACCCAAAGAAAAATTTTCTGTTACGCCAAATTGCACCTGATATGCAACAGCATACAAAGTTTGGATATAAACTTCTCCCTTGTCCATCGGAAGTGCAGAAGGCGTATAAAAATAACGAGACGGATGCGGATTGGCAAATACAGGCTTCCCTTTGATCAAGGTTGAAGTCGAAAGTTTTTTGATGGACTTAACCGTATATGTCGGAATGATGAGTAGTTTCCCTGATTGCAACCGGATGGAAATTTCCCTTGCATCTTCGGCAATGATGGTGCCTACAAATTCTTCTCCTGAATTGACAGATAAAACCACAAGCCCTGAATCTGGTTTAAGTTTTTGTTCTTTATCTTGTGCACAGCCGATTGAAACAAATACAAATGACAGCAAAAAAGTGATGGCCAACTGTTTCATGGTGTATCAATTTGAATTGAATGTAAAGATAGACCTAAGAAAATGGATAAACGAATACTGCCCTTTTTGTTGGGTATCTTTTGCTTTTTAGTGTTGATTTGTGCATCAATTTCCTCAAAAAGCCAGCCCAACAATAGCAAACTGCTTGAGCAAATACTGTCTGGCATTCCCAACGAAGCAGCAAATAATGTAATCAATGATCCGGTTAGGTTTCGGTGCCAGATCATCTATACCCAAATCAACAGGAATGCTAAGGGAACACCACATTTCACCCATCACCGCTTCAACGTTGACTCAAATTGCTATTTCAATCCAGCATCCATGGTGAAAATGCCATTGGCATTTCTTTCATTGGAGAAACTCAATGAAATGAAAATACCTGGTATCAACAAGTACACCAGCATGGCATTTGACAGCAGCCATGAAAAACAGGTGGCCATGACAACTGATTCATCTGCTAAAAATTTCAAGCCATCCATCGCGCAGTTCATCAGAAGGGCCATGCTCATCAGCGAGAATGATCCGTACAACAGGATGTACCAGTTTGTAGGTCAGGAAAGAGCCAACCGAAAACTGATTGAGAAAGGCTACACCTCTTCACGGATCACTCGACAATTCATGGGTTATACGGAAGACCAAAACAGGCATACCAACGGCATCCTTTTTTTTGATGAACTGGGAAAAACCATCCATCAGCAAGCCCCGGCTTACAACCTTGACAGTTTTAATTTTCCGGCACCCATCCTCATCGGCGAAAAACACATTAACCGGAATGAGGAGCTGGTCAATGGTCCTTTTGATTTCACCAGGCACAACAATATTTCATTGGATGATATGCGCCAAATGCTACAGGCTGTCATTTTCCCGCAATCGGTTCCTCCACAGCAGCGGTTTAACATCAGTGCTTCTGATAGAAAATTCATGCTGCAATACATGTCACAGTATCCGTCTGAAACGCCATACCCCAATTATGATTCCACGCTATTTTATGACAGCTATGTGAAGTTCTTTTTTCAGGATTCGACACATAAAATACCCACGCATGTCCGGGTCTTCAACAAGGTGGGATGGGCATATGGATTCATGACCGATGTATCCTATGTGATGGATACCAAAAACAACATTGACTATATGCTGTCTGCCACGGTATATGTCAACAGCGACGGCATCATCAATGATTCAAAGTATGATGAGGAAACTGTGGGATTCCCATTTTTTAAGGCCTTGGGAAAAGCGGTGTACCAATACGAACTGCAAAGGCATCGGACACACCAGCCCCTGCTGGAGATGAAGGGCGTGGTATATGAAAAGAAAGATCCCTTGGACAAAAGAGCACCCATCAGAATGGCAGACAATTAGCGCAAAGCCTAAACATCCTTTTCGTCAAAGGAAAGTACGATTTGATCTACGGACACCCTTACTTTACGGTAAGCAATACCAGCCTTGTCCAACATCAATTTTGAAGCCCTTGCAGCGTCTGTTTGTTCATACTTGTCTGACAGGTAAACTACTGTTGAAATGCCCGACTGGATGATCGCCTTGGTACATTCGTTGCAGGGAAACAATGCAGTATAAATGGTACAACCCTTCAGGTCCATTCCGATATTGTTGAGAATGGCATTGAGTTCAGCGTGGCAAACAAAAGGATATTTGGTGTCCATGAAATCACCTTCCTTGCTCCAGGAAAACTCATCATCGCTACAGCCAATGGGCAGTCCGTTATAGCCTGCCCCCACAATCTTGTTTTTTTGATTGACAATACAGGCACCCACCTGCGTATTGGGATCCTTGCTGCGTTGCGCAGAGAGCAAGGCGACTCCCATAAAATATTCATCCCATGAAATATAACCGGTACGTTTTTTCATGTCCGCAAGATACTATGGATCATTCAAACGGATATTTTTCAGGATTTAACAAATAAAGCATAAGTTCACAATTATAAAATACTGCTCATGAAAAATATGCGTTTTTTCATTTCATTGATCGCCTCAATCCTGATTTCATCCACTGGCCTTGCACAGGAATCATCCATCAACCTGCAATCATATGCTGCCAATTTTAAAATGGCGGAAAACCAATACATCAAAAAACTTGTTGTGGCAGTAAAAGACAACAAGCTTGTAGCCACTTCTGATGCCAGTCCCAATGAATTTGTAGAGTTGAAAGCGTCGGCCACCAAGGACGTATTTACCGCTAAAATTCAAAGTTATGATGCGGAATTTATTTTCAACCGTGCAGATGGAAACATCAAGGCTGTCAAGATTTCCATTGCCAATGGCCAGGTGGTTTTGTCTGGCGACAGGGAAGTTTCTGAGTATGCATGCACGTTCAAAATGGCTGAAAATCAATATTGCAAAAAGATTTTCATCACGGAAAAAGATGGAAAACTGTTCGCACAATCCGATGCAAGCACCGGTGAAGCCTGGGAGTTGAAGCCCAAATCTGCAGATGCGTTTACCGCCACTGTTCAGAACTATCCGGCAGAACTGGTGTTCACCAGAGATGGAGGAAAAATCAAATCCATCAAATTGTCAGTCGCTGACGGCCAGGTTGTACTGACAGGAGAAAAGGAATAGCGCGCCGCACAACGCCGCATCCCATGCTTGCTGAATAAAAATAATCATCGGCTCAGGGTAAATTGCTTGGGGCCGATGACATATCATTCAGATTGAACCTTCATTGGCTTTCAATGTTATAAGAAAAAATAACATTGGCTTCTACATTTCTCCTCTTCCCACACCAACTGTTCAAAGCAAATGAACCGTTAAAGCAAGCAGACCAAGTAGTACTGGTAGAGGAGGAATTGTTTTTCAACCAATATGCCTTCCACAAACAAAAACTGGCTTATCACCGCGCCAGCATGAAATTTCAATCCAGCCAACTTCAAAAAACAGGGCTGCAAGTGGAATACATAGAAGCCCAATCTTTCTTATCGAATGTAACCCAATTGATAGGTGAGCTTAAATCAAAGGGCACCGTTGAAATACACTGTTTCAGGGTTTCTGACAATTGGCTGGAAAAAAGGATTGTAAAGGCTGCCGCAGAAAACCACATCCAACTTGTCTGGCATGCCTCTCCGATGTTCATGCTGTCATACGATGAAATGAACAAGGAGTTTCAAGGGGCAAAATCATTTTTGCACAACAACTTTTATATCCGGCAAAGAAAACGATTTGACATTTTGCTCGATGAAGAAAAAGGCCCACAGGGTGGCAAATGGAGTTTTGATGCAGAGAACCGGAAACCCTATCCAAAAAACAAAACAGTCCCCTGCTTGGCAAAGCCCTTGAACAGTGAATGGAGAAAAGAGGCAACCGCTTATGTGGAAAAACATTATCCCAATAACCCAGGCACAATTGACAATACCATTGTCTATCCCATCACCCATGAAGAGGCCGAAAAATGGTTGCTTGATTTTATCCAACATAGGCTTTCTGAATTCGGACTTTTTGAAGATGCCATGGTAGCCGGTGAACATGTGCTTCACCACAGTGTATTGACCCCTATGTTGAATATTGGGCTAATAACACCACAACAGGTGATTGGTCAAGTGCTTGATGCTGCTGATGCACAAAGCATTCCGTTGAACAGTCTTGAAGGTTTTGTGCGCCAGGTAATCGGATGGCGGGAATTCATTCATGGCATTTACCATGCAGCTGGAAGCAAGCAGCGAACAACCAACTACTGGGGCTTCACCAGAAAAATTCCAGCGTCCTTTTACAACGGCACTACAGGCATTGTACCTGTTGACAATGCGATCCAAAAATTGTTGAAGACGGGTTATAACCACCACATCGAAAGGTTGATGGTCCTGAGCAACTTCATGCTGCTCTGTGAGTTTGATCCCAATGAGGTACACCGCTGGTTCATGGAGTTGTACATAGATGCCTATGATTGGGTAATGGTGCCCAATGTTTATGGAATGGGGCAGTTTGCTGATGGAGGCCTGATGTGCACGAAACCCTATATCAGCGGCAGCAACTATGTGCTCAAGATGAGTGATTATAAAAAGGATGCTGTGTGGACTGAAATATGGGATGGATTGTTTTGGCGCTTCATGCATGTGCACCGGGATTTCTTTTTGAAGAATCCGAGGCTTGGAATGCTGGTCAGGACCTTTGATAAGATGACGGAAGAGAAAAGAAGATTTCACCTGGAAAAGGCGGAAAACTATCTGAGTTTTTTGAGTCAAGAAGAATAGTATGCAGTTTTGAGTTATTCATTCGAATAGCAGCAGTAATTGCGTTTAAATTCCCAAGATAGATCATAAGCGTGCAATCAGTGTAACCAACCCATTGGTTTATCTCAAATGCATGGTGCACATGCAACTAAACACATCTTGAATTGTGTTTGATCCGTTGAATTACTTATGCCGTTTGCTTCCAGGATGAAAGTACTCCCAAGAATGAAGATACTCCTGGTAGCTTTTTATTTTTTCAAGAGCAGTTCCTTTCAATTGACCCTCTATGCAAATGCCATCGTAGTCCCATACCGATTGAGTTTTCGAGTCAATGATTGAGTCATTTCGAAGGGTAAAGTTGAGCACACCAGTATTGATTTTTCTGCTGTAGGTATGGAATGAAGCGGAATCATTTTCTAGTAAAATGACCAAAGGAAGATTGGGCAAAGAATCTTGAAGTATTCTTGCGACAACCAGTTGATTCCAATCATAGGCTTTTGCGATAAAATCTTTTTCAATACCAACAATCCATGATTTAGGATTCCAAGACGCAGTATCTCTTTTTGTGAGATTGCTTTTGGAATTGCCCCGATCATAATTATCCATTTTTTCAAATGATGGTGCAAATTTTTGATCGCCTTGTAAAATCAATGAATTGGGATACCTCCGTAACCATGCATTTAAAGCTACTTGCTCTGATTTAACTTCACTCAGTTTCATTCCTTTTAATGGACCTGCTATGCATTCCCCGGTAGATTGTCTCCACCAACTCTTTGTTGTTTCATCTTCAAACATGGCATTGAAATGATCCATTCCCACCAATCTGAATTTTTCATACCTCCCGTTCACAACCGGATTGAACACCCTTCCGGTTCTGCACACAGTACAATAGGTGACCATAACCGGAATCGAATTGATGGTATCGACAACTTGATGGTGGTAGCCAATCAATTGAATGGGGTATGCCCTTGCTTCTCCGTTCAATTCAATGCCAATGACCAATTTGTTTCTACCAATTTTATTTGAATCTGCTGTTGATAATTTGATCACTGTCGGTTGATAAAACATTTTATCAGCTTCCATCTTGAAAGTGAACACATAAAAAACAGAGATGTACAAAAAACATGCAATCCCCAACAATATTTTAGCCTTTAGATTGCCAATACGAAATACCCGATACAATGGAACTGCTATGACAATGAGAGCAATACTGCGGATGAGCCATTTATTTGAACCCAAAAAATAAGCCAAATCAATTGAGTCCATCTCCTGACTGCCAGGCATTGGCATGATGAAATAGACACGGAGTATTTCAAATACAATCAAAGATGCTAGCCCAAAGAACAATATAACATTTCGCATGGTTTAAAGTTATATAAACCCAATGATGATACAAGATTCGCTCTAGTATTTACCTAATTTGTAACCTAATAACTAGGGGTATGTACATAAAAAAGCCAGCTACAATCATAACAATTGCAGCTGGCTTGTGAACGGGGTGGGCCCACCTGGACTTGAACCAGGGACCCTCTGATTATGAGGGTTTCTAGTGGTATTCCATACCTTTTCTTTTATTGATAAACAATAGGATACAAGATTGAAACAGATCTGTTTTTCTCATATTTCACCTCTCTTAACCATTTTTTGGTGAAAACCTGGCCGAGAACCTGGCCGGGAATTAGAACCTAAAAATGCCTCTTTTTAAAGTAACTGTATATTCAATTCTGAATATGAATATTGCACCAGTTTTACATATATCAACACTAAAGTCATTTGATGAAAAAATAAATGATTTGAATTATTAGCTATCACAACCTTTGGAAAAAGGCTTGAGGTGGTGACATTTTAATATCACATACAGTAGATCTCAAAACTACTAGAATGGAATTGCGCAAGGGGGTCATTATGCGTGGATTTTCCAATTTAACTATGTTTCTAAAAAATACAATTATTTATCATATTTTATTGATTTTCAATATTTTATATTATATAATTTAGTCACGTCCGTAATTAAACTTTTTTCGGATTGGAAAGTCTAAACCAAAATATCCTCAATGATTTTTAATAAAATTAGATTATTGCTATTACTCACAGTAATCATCTCATCTGCTTGTAAGAAATCAAGTAAGGACTCAACTCCAACCAGCGAACCCTCTCGCTGGGGACGAC
>Ga0222712_10000514_pt1 | contig 50392 bp, 42 predicted proteins | sample C33_657DmetaG_FD_165043 | JGI IMG/M metagenome (GOLD analysis project Ga0222712, IMG submission 165043) | Estuarine water microbial communities from San Francisco Bay, California, United States - C33_657D | ecosystem: Environmental > Aquatic > Marine > Unclassified | place: USA: California... | reverse complement strand
TCCCCACCTTTTGCTTTAATTTCTGGTTGTCCAAAAGGGTTATCTGGAAGTTCTACCCATGGTTGATTAACAACAATCATTGTTACATACAATGGGTTCTCTTTTGTGGGATAATCCTCTTTTTTTGATTTAGAAATTCTTGAATGAATACCCATACCAATTTTATCTGCTAATGCTGAAGCGTTGTGTTGTTTACCGCCTTTACCTTCAAATGTCATTTTACATGGAACAGATCCAACAGAATCCCAACAGATTAATAATGATTTATTGAGTTTTCCAGAAGCTTGAGCATCAATTAATTTATTAATGAACTCAGTAATTTCTTCAATGTAATCAAACCCATCGTTAAAGATAAAGTTACCGTGCCATTCACCATCTTCATCTTGCTCAGCCTGAAGTCCTAATTGAACGGCATGTTCCCAGTTCCACTTTTTTTCTGTAATAATAAAAACAGGTAAATGTCCCTTCTTTTGTGCATCTGCCGCAGCTAAAATCATTGCTGTTGTTTTAGATGAGTTAGAGTGTCCTAGAAACATGTTAATACCACCCATAACTGGACCCGGCATACCACAAGCATCTAGATATGCCTGACCACAATAGTAATAGTTGGTATCTTTATATTTTGTTTTTGTCGAAAATTCTTTTAGAATATCTTCGTCGCTAAATTGTTTTTTCTTGATTGCTGCCATTGTGTTTTTGTTTTAAAATATGGGGCTTCTGACGTTATCTCCACCCCTTTAATTAATTAGAACGGTAAGTTCTCATCCGTGTCCTCTTCTTCTTGAGGATCTTGAATAGGCGCAGAAGGCGCTTTAAACACTTCTTCTCCCTGAGAATTTGATACCCATTTCTTAGTATCAACATCCCAAGTCGGGGTTTCTCCCTTAGCAACCATTTCTAGATATTCTTCTGGTTTTTTAGCATAAACATCATTCCATGTCATTTCATCATTTACCCAAGCACTAGCTTGTGTTGGATCCTCATGAAGAGGTGATGGATCTTCTGGCATAGCAGAACTAATTGATGTATATTCTTTACCATTACCAGATTTGGTTAATGTTAAGAATAAAGTTATATCTCTGCCAGTTTGAACGTCAGTAATATCACCTTTCTTTTGCATGATCGGGAATATTTTATCTAAAATACCATCACCCTTAGTATTATGTTTAAATCTCCAGAATTTAGGCCCATCTTGTTCGTTATCTCTATCAATAACCTTTACAATATAAAACAAACGTGATCGATACTGACGAGCTAACTCAGCGTCAGATTGGACCTTAGTTGCATATAATGCATCTTTTACTTCATTTAAAGGTGAACGTTTACCTTCTTGTGCCGGATCGTACAATTTAACCCAATTACCATCAACTTGAATTTCGTGAAAATATCCTTCTTTAAAAGGCGTTTCACCATCTAATGTTGGTAGAATTCTGATGCGCTTTTCACCAGACTTCACTCCCTTAGGAAGAACTGTTGTAAAATACCTTTTCAATCTGTCTTCACTTGACATTTTGTTTGCGTTGCTACTTGTAGCGTTTTTGTTTTTTTCGTACTGTGCTAGTACTGAATCTACTGTTGCCATAATAGTTTTTTTAATTGTTAAAAATCTTATACCAAAATATACATAAAAAAAACCGGATTAAAAAATCCGGTCTTACTTTTTTTTAAAAAATATTTTTATGGCTATTCTAAAGTCAAAAGATAGGCTAATTTATTGACTTCTGCAAGCATCTCATCTTTTATGTTCAATAAATCAGTATCGCTCTCTGGTGATAATTCTTTACCTAAATCAATTAAAAATTGTTTTATTTTTTGAATAAACTTAACTATTTCAATATCTTGTAGGTTAAATATTTCAATATTTCTAGTTGATTCATCTAACACAAATCTGCCATGTTTCCCCATACAAATCTCAACATAGCTATCTATTAGATCATCTAAGGTGTCATAAATATTACCAAATGCTTGATGCCTAGCGTAACCCTTTGTCTGCCAATGCATTATCTTAAATTGGCATTGCAAACCTAGAAATAAATTTACATTAGAACTGAGGTTGTTGTTCTTCATCTTCAAAAGGGTTAAATGATGTTGTTACATCTTCTTTGGAATAATTTTGAATATCACTTTTGGTTAAAATATATTCGTTTTTACCGCTAGCTCTCATTTCTTGTTGTTTATGTGCGAAAAACTCTTGTGGTTTCTCATTAAAAGGATATGAATCCAAAGAACGCATTTCCAATTTTTCCTGAGGAGTTTGTGGTTTGGCATCGTCTATCTTTGCACCTAGTTGGTCAATTTTAGCGATAACTGCATCCATATTACCTAATTTAATCTCAAGATCATCTAACTTGCTGAATACCGCATCCATCTGTTGCATAACACCGCTTTGTTCACCTTTAGACGCTTCTAATTCGTTTTTAATGTTTTTAGTCATGTTAACTAAATCAGTAACATCCACTTCTTCTGTGCTTGATGTTTCTGGTGAATCTGGTAATGATCCAGCTTCAGGCGCGCCTGTTGGCTCAGCCATTGGGAGATCTTCAGTACCCTGGGCCATATCTGGTGCTGGTGGCGCTGGCGGTAATTCTTGCTCATCAATCAAATAAAGTGATTTTGCGTTTTTGTTAATAGATTTATATCTATTTATTTCTTCTAAAAGTTTTTGTTCTAACATAGTATTAGTCTTGTAATAGTTGTCTACCGTCTTCGGTAATGTATTTTTTATTTATTCTTTCAACGATACCATCTTTTGATCTAATAACATAGCATTCGCCTGTTTGTAAATCACATTCTTCTCTCTCCATTGAGTCATTTGATAATTGTCTTGAAACCTTTTGGTTCAAAAACTTATCTAGTGTTTTATTTATTTTTTCCATAGTGTTAAAATATATACCTATAAATACTTCAATAATTGGTATTTTTCTTAAGTTAATCTAAAATACACAACATCCCCTTCCTTTAATTTTAATTTCTTCATAAGCTTTGCACACATAGCTATACCATATATACCAGCTTTAGGGTCAGATATGTCCGGTCCGCTGTGTACTGGCCCATCAAATCTACCTGTAGATGGGTTTACATCGGTAACCAGTTTGTATGTTAAACCTGCAGATGGGTTATAAAACTCGGTGTTATACTTAAATATTTTTTCTTTGTTAGTATTGTTTAAAACAAGCCTAATTGAATAATAATCAAATAAGCTATCTTTAATATCAGAATACTTTTTAATGACATTAGGGTATGCTTTCCACCCGCTAACCAAATCTAGTTCCCCAGTTGGGTCATAATTTGATCCACCAAATAACGCAACTCTAGTTCTAAGCCAAAGTTCTCCTTTTGTTGGTTGAATAAACTGAATATATTTTTCTGTTAAATTACCGATTTTAGCACCATTAAATGGTATAATGTCATATAATAAACCAGATTCATTAATAATTATTTTTGATAAATCTTCATTAGCAACGGCTGATCCTGGATCAACACTAAAGTTTTGTTTGTCCTTAGTTGTTATCACCCTTTCCGTTGTAACTTTTGGATTAGTTTTTTGCTTCTTTTTAACCGCAGATGATAATAGTCTACTAAATAATGGTCTATAACTTGCCATAAATGTGCTATCAAGAGATGGGAGTGTGCTATTTGAAATTCTAACTCCAGTAAGTGATGTTTCAAATTCGCCCGCTTTTATTGAGTGTTTAACATCAAATATTAAATACGTACCATTAAACATTGGAACATTCGCTAGATAAAAATACATTGTCGGTTGTAACATAACGTTGCCCATACAGGTAACACTACATTGATAAGACGCCGTTTTATAAATGTCAAACAATCCAATATCAACAGAATGTGTTCCACCACCGCCTTGTGATCTTGCTAATCTTTCTTGAGCAAGTGCACTCTCATTTGTATTTTTATATGTACTTTGATCTAGTGATATACTTTTAAAAATACCTTGTGCCTGATCCCCAAAATTAACTTCAAATGAAACAACCCTATTTGAATTTGCGGTGTCTGTATCCATGAATATTCTTGGTTCAACAAGTAGTGGGTTGTTATTTGTATCTTTAATGTCAAAACTATCCGTTTTAAACTTATACTCTTTGTTAACCCTAGCCATATCCAAATATTGGGATGTCTTGTTAATATATTGTAAAATAATTTTTGGTGATGATTCTTGGTAATCCACATCTAAAAATGTACCAAATAGGTTTCTAGCTAAATTTTTAGATGGTATTATTCTTTTTTTATTACTACTATTGGTGCCATAAAAATTTACATAAGCCGGTAAGGGTCTCATATCAAAATTTGTTCCTTGTATTAAGGTTGATATTGCACTATATAAATCTATTTTTGCATTTTTTTCATTACCTAATGAAATTAATCTTTCCAAACTTATGTATGCCTTGTCTCCAATGTCTACATTTGCTCTATCTAAAAATAAAAATTCATCCATTAGATGTCTTTGACCGACAGCATTACCAGCAATCCATTTATCGTTAAATGATTTAAAATATTGATATAAATCTAATTTTGTAGTTTTAGCTTCATTGTGACCGTGATATACTGTTATTTTTTCTTTGTTTTTCTCTTTAGCTAACCCTTTACTGAACTTACCTATAAGTGTTTGTAAAAAATTTCTAAGTTTAACGTCCTGTGGATCAAAAATATTCTCCTTTATGTATGCTTTAAACCCCGTGTTTGTTGGAATAAAAAATTGATCAGTTGTTTTTCCGTTTTTAACCCATCCAGCATATATTCTAGATAGTTCTCTATAAGAATAAATGTTTTCTTCTGAAACCTCAATATTGTTAACCTGAAAAAAGTTCTCATATAAATTGGTTATACCACTATAAGTTGAACCTGTAATATTTTCACCAATATATAATTCTATTAATTTTTTATTGGATACCGTTAGCTGTGATGAATCAAATATGTTTGGGCGATATGATTTAGATTTTCCAACAAACCCGTTTATAATAAAATTATCAATTTGTTTTGGATTACCAATGATTAACTTTTTTAAATTCTTATTAGCTAATAAATTTTTTGTTAAGGCTTCTAATCTAGTATTTTGTGCCTGAATGACTTTTTCTCTAGCACCATCAACAGTTAAATCAATACCTGTTTTATCAATGCTACATATTTCTTTTAATATTTCTTGAAAAGATGTGTAATCATGTGTACTAGTATTTGGTTTGTCAATGTCTAAATCTAATGAAGAAAACTCTAAAAACATGGTTTCAAACTCATCTAACATTTTAGGAGTAAAGGTTGCAATTAGATCAACCACTTTTTTCTTTGTTCCTGTTAGTGAAAATAAATTATTTGTTGTTTTAAAGAACTCATTGTATTGAGGAAAATATAAAAGATTATATAATGGATGTTTTGTTAAATCACTATCATCCAATATGATTCTAAAAGAATCTTGTAATAGATTCGGAAAGTCATCAACTATATTACTAATTTTTGATGCGCCATTGGATGGTAATATTGTGTACCTGTTATCTGTGGACTTGAACTTAGAGTTATCAACTAATGATGTGGCGGTAAATCCGCTTTTAGTTGTGGGTCTCTCTAAAAGATATTTTGTAATTCCACTAGTTATTACACCATTGTATTCTGAGCTAGCGTTAACGGCTGTTGCACTTGTTTTTGTGAAACCAGATGGGTTATAAAAACTATAACCATTAACAATTTGATGAAATATACCATGATAATATGGATATACCCCAAGATATGAGTTAGACGAATATGTAACAGCACTCATTGATGGCGTTATACCACTTAAATTAAAAGTAACGTTTGTTCCATTATCAAAAAAGGTAGATCCATTTATTGATGTTGTTACCCCGCTTAAAATATCAATGCCTTCTTTTAACTGTTTCTTATATCTATGATATATTGAACCCCACTTTAATATTAAATAATATGGAACGTAATGTGTCGCTGCAACTTCTTTAAATAAAGAAGACATTAATATTTTATTTCCATTAAAATCTATAATATCGTCTAGATCTTTAAATGGTAATGAGTTTAATAGAATATAAGCAGAACCAACATATCTTTCGGATACACCACCTTTAAAAAAGTCATTATATAACTGTTTGTGAAAATATGGGGTATTAAGTAAATTTCTTGTTTGCCCACTAAGTGTTATTTTTTGTGTAAAAATGTTTTTAGTAAACGCACTTAAAATCCATGCTTCTGAATTAATGGGTGAACTAATGAAATTATCATCTTGATTTACCTTTAAGATGTTAACATATTTGTAATCACTTTCTTTTAAAACTTTATCTCCAATATAGGATTGATAAAGGGTTGAATTAAATGGAAACTCTTTTAATCTATATGGATCAACCACGTAATTATTAAGATAGTCTTGTAATTCGGGGTATGCGCTATCTGTAACGGTATTTGTTACAACGCCATTATATTCAATAATATCAAAATCCCTATCTACAAGTTCTTTTATATAATCAATTGTTGGCAATCTATCTTGATAGTAGGGGTATCTTTCATTTTTAGAATAGGAGAACATAAAATTAACCAATTCTTGTTTACCCTTAATTTGTTGACTTAAAACTTCTCTAACGTCAACATCACCATCTATAGCACTACTTAAGGTTTCAAACTCTTTATTACATATTTCGCTTATTACCTTATCTGTTGTGAAGTTGTTATATGATGTTATATAGTGTGCTCTTTCAAAAATTTCATATAATATCGATGATAGTGATTTGTCAGTATATGGATATTTGTCATTTATTTTGAATAGCGTGCTGACAGCTTTAACTTCTCTTGACTCATCTTTACCATCAAAAACAAACATGAGATCTGATGGGAAAATTTCTTTACCGCTTTCGGCGTCAACTCTTTTTGTTGCAACACTATTATATGTTTCAACAAACTCAACTTCTGGCCAAAGAGAAAAATTCTTACCCTTTGTTGATTCGACAACCTGACTGTCAGCTGGGTAATAAAAAGAATATGATTCTTTATTACCTTTCTTTTTAACTTCTGGCCAAGGATAAATTACTTCGTTTTTATTATCACTAATACCAATGATTTCTTGTTTTCTAAAATCAGCTCGTTGTATAGCTTTTCTATGAACATCTTTCATTAGTCGGATATAGGTATCGGCATTAGCTAAAATAACTGCAAATATGTTTCTAATTGTTGGTTTAAAACCAAACCCGCCTTCATTATTTTGAATAACGGTATTCATAGCATCTTCAACACTTTTTTCAACAGATTCTCTACTTGTAATAAATTCGTTTTGAATTTTTTTAATCCTATCAACTAATTTTTCATTTGATACCCAATACTTTCCCTCGTCAAAAAAGAAAAAATCGGTTATATTTCTTATAGAATCCAATGAAATTGTTTTAGTTTTTACTGAATCCTTATTTTTTATTTCTTTAGAACCCGCTTTTTTACCAAACGCAACATTTTCTTCTAAATCAACAATATATTTGTCTATTTTACTTTTTAATGATGAATTATTTGTGGTTCCGCTGACGATATCAGCATTAGCTGGGCCGGTAGACGTTTGAGTTCTATCACTTGTTATTTTATTTAAAGGATAATAAAAATCTCCATCTTTTGTTTTTTCTTCTGTTTTTGATAGATATCTGTTAGACCAGGATATCACCATATTTTCTAAATTACCTAAAAGCTTATCAAATTCTGCCACATCACTTAATACATCTGGATTAACAGTTTGGCTAAAAAGTGCCGTTTCGATAATACTTTCTATACCTGTTGCTGTCATTAAAAGCTCTCTAAGAGTTTTGACGGGGAAATCTTTAGGGATGTAGCCCTTTGCTATATAATCTGAATAAACAGATTTTAAAATAGAATATCCTTTTGTTGTTTTTGATATTTTTTTCTCAATAAACCCCGTTTTTTCGTTTGTTCTGTATGGTTCGCTAGATTCAACCATATACATGTATGGTGCATTTACAATATTTTGAAGTAAAATATCGTTTAAAAACGCATATGTTGAGCCAACGAATTTTGTTGTTATTTCAAAATTACCTGTATTACCATTAAATTTAGTTTTAAAATCAACAAGTTGAATTCGATATCTTATTGCTTTACCATAAAACCCCTTAACCGTTAAATAAAATATTGGCCATGGTTGATGAAAAAAAGCTTTGTATGGGGAGTTATCTGGTGAATCAAATAATGTTTTACCTCTAACATCAAGGAAATTTATTGATACTTGTGGAATATTATTAGGCCCTGCAACAACAATATTAATACTTTCAATTCCAAATGTTTGTGCTGTGGGGTCATATGTTGTTGATCTGTTTAAGTTTGTGCCAGCAAAAGCATTTATAAACGCATTAATTGCGTCTTGCTTTGATGATATTGGAACAAAAGTTTCTGTCCAATTGGTGTCAAAATTATTTTCAAATTCATTTTTATCACCTTGATTTCGCATCATATTAAAGGTACCCGATGCTAGTGATGTTAGTGTGTTTTTTTCTGAATCAGAATAAAAAACACTTCTAGGAACTAAATCAGCTTCTAAATTAACATACATGACCAAATTTTCATGATCAACTAGTCTACTTTGTAGTTGGCCGTTTTGATCAATAATTGTATTAGGATCAACGTGTACAATATTTTGTTGATCAACTACTACTAATATATTTTCATTTTGATTTAAATTATTATTCCCCATAATATAGTTTATACAATTCTACGTTCTTTTTGTATTCTTGTAAAGAATTAATAAGAGGAAACGGAATTCTGACAATCGAATTATCGGGTATCTCAAATTCGAGAGACCCTAGTTTTGGATTAGATAACATGATTAACCAACCAAAAAGTGGTGTATTATAGTATTCTTGTGACATTTTGTCTAACCTATCTTTACCCTTCATATACTTAACATACTTATCGGTTGACTTTAATGGTATCTCAATTCCAGGTACAATTTTAAATTCACCATCCTCTATAAAATACTCGTATCTGTTAAAATATTGATTCATTACTTAATTACTTTAGAAAAGTTTAATTTAGATTCTGTTGAATTATCTTTTAAACTATGCACATTTTTTATTTTCTCTTCTTGAGATCCTGTTATTGAACCGGTAAGAGTTGCTGCGTATGGTTTAAAATCTTTTTTATTTTCTACCTTTTTATATTTAAATTTCTTTTCGTCAATATCTGTTGCTTTTTTAATAAATTTATTTAATCTTCTTTCTATTTTGTTTATTGCATTTTTATCAAATAATTTATTATCTGGTGAATTTTCATACTCCTTAATAATATTAGTTACTTTATTTTTAATTATAAAAGCTAATATTTTATCATATAAATCATCTGTAAAAGAAGGGTCTGCAAAATCCACACTTGAATTTAAATCAGATGTAAACATTGAATGTTTATCTTTAATTAAATTAACAGCATCGCTATATTGCGCATAAAATTTTTGGTGATCAAAATCTGTTAATGTCACAACACTAATAACTTCTTTATCTATCCTTGCATCTTTACCAGCCGTTTCCATAACAAAATTAAACCCATCAATTAATTCAATTAATGTGTTTCTATTTGTTTCAAGATCTTGTATTAATTTTTCATCTCTAATTGAGTTTAAAAAATCAGTAACCGTTTTTTTAATATATGAATCAATAATTGTTCTTGATCTCTCATACTTAGTAGATCCTGAATCTATACCTAAATCTAAAACTATATTATGATCAGAAGAGGAAACCTTTTCTAATAATTTTGTTACTAATCGACCATGTAAATTTACAAAATCTCTAGTTTTAAGATAGTTACCAAGTAAAGTAATTGATGATGTTGAACCAATAGTATCTTGTATCTCCAACTGATTTGTTACTCTATATGTTGGTGAAATAAACAATGGTAGCATTTCATTACCATATGATGTCAGTAACTTATTGTAAGTGTCTTTGAATTTATCAAAGTAATTATTTGTTGCCGCTAATAGTTTATCTCTATTTTCTTTGTACGTCATCTTATCAGTTAATGTACCAACATACTTTCCTTCTTTCTTAGGATTTTGTGAAACATCAAGACCAGTATTCTTTGGGGTTTCAACTTTATTAGCAATTTTCTCTAAGAAATCAAGATTGAATGCTTGAAGGTCTGATTGATTAACCGTTGAATCTGCTCTATAGTCATATATTTCTGTATTTGCATAGAAGTTAGAGCTTAGCGCATTTTGTAGTTTTGCAACTGGTTCTTTAATACCTTGACCACCAATAAAGTTTATCTGTAATGTAACATCTGCTATCATTGGTTGAACTCCGATACCCTCAGGATTTAAATCCCATGTTGAATTTTCAAATGTAATATTAAGATTTGTAATAACTATTTTTGAATGATAAAAATCCCCTATCCTTAAAACACAAACCGGTGGTGGGCCAAAGGTTGTATTTCTTGCGTCAACAACATTACCATTGCTTTCGGCATTTAATCCTTTAATTGGTATAGTATCACCGGGTCTGATACATTGTTGTAAGAATGTTAGTCTAGCATTTAATCCTTCTGGTGTCATTGAGTGAAACGCAGGATGAAAATATCTAAATTTTTGTTTAAGAGAATTAAAAACAACAGGATCGGTTTCTTCTAGCTTCTTAAAATAAAAACATTCAGATAATGTCTTCATTATAAGTTTTTTAACCACATCTAATGGTGGTTTTTTATTCTGTTTAATTTTATTAACAAAAATCTCGGTTGTTGGAGGGCCAATAACAGATTTACCTGGTATTGCTGTTCCTGGTTTAGCAGGTATTTGTGTTGGTTTAGGATATGCTTGAAGTTTAATATCAACAGATCTACAATAAAATGTAACTGGTGTATATTTCTTTAAACCTCCAGTATTTTTTATCTCTTGTTTATGACAATCATACCCTTCTGGACCTGTTCTGGTTGCATTTTCTCCTTTATTTGTAAATGATATATTAATATCACCAACAATATCTTCACCATAACCTAAGTCTTTTAATTTTATTGTTAAGTCTTCTTTAACTTCAGAAGGTTTAGATTCAAGTTCGCTTTTAGTTTTAGTCCAGTATTTTGAAACGTTTGCTGGTACATCATTGTTTTTTGAAAGTGTTTTTAAAATATGTTTAATTACACTATCAGATCTTCTGTAAGATAATTTAATATTATATTTTTCATCAGCAACAAATGATGTTGATGACTCAATTCTAATATCAATATTTTTTAAATTGTTTTTAGTAAGTTCGGCTTTTATTTCAGTTAAAGTTGCCGTTAAAGAACTATAGTTATTTTCTAACAACTGAAATGCTGTAGTTATTTGACCCTGTGTTCTAGTAACTAAAGATGCTGTTGTTCCTGTTGGTGCTTCACTACCATATATAGTATTTCTATCTGATTTATTATTTGTTGTATTAACAGTTAAAATCTTAGTTAATTCTGTATTGAGTGTTGAATTGAAAATATTTTTTGTTTCTTGTTTTGTGTATCCAGAGTAAATTTGTCCGTAATCTTCGCTAGCATATAAATCGTCTTGTGGAAATGGAATATCATTTGGAAAAAATAAAATCCCATTATAATTTAATGCTGGATTAGAACTTTCACTAGGACCTGTTCCAGGTGTTGTTGTACCGGGTGTTGTTGTTACATCACCAGCAATATTTCTAAATTCTATTGAATCTAATATATCAAATGTATTTTTATTTTTATAATAATCAATATACGCTTGTACTAATTCTAAGTCAGATCTATCTAATGTTGTATATTTTCTAACTAACGTATAAAAATCAATATCTTGACATCCAGCAAATACTGAATTCAAATATTCTTCCGCCTGCTCATCAGTTATCTCTTTTATTAATAAATTTAAAATACTTGGATGATCAACAATTACTTTAAAGGATACTGTACCACTTCTCTCTGTATTTTGATATGTATAAATTGGTTCTGGTCTTCCTAAAAAATTATTTTTATCCCAGTTTGCACTATTTGTTTCGTTAACCTTTAAGTCATATGGTGGAAACCACATAACACGGCCACCGTTTGGACCTCTTTCGCAATATGGTAAGTCATCATATGTATAACCAAACTTGTTTGATGTTTTCCATGATAAATTTTCAAGAGAAAACATGTATTTTTTAACTTTACCTGCAACCGCATCGATGTTAGTTGAACTTTTATCAAACGATCCGTTACCATTTGACATTGGTGCAATATTCAAGTTCCATGGTGTTGATAAAACACTGTCTTCAACTTTTCTTATTAAACCTGTTCTTTTCATTGTATCGGAATAGTTCATGTATGCCCTATCTTTGGTCCATACTCTACAATATTCCGTACCGTCTTCTTTGCCGGTAGATTTATCGATATATTTTATTGCAGACCCTCTAGATAAAAGTGTATCACCTTCTCTGAATATTCTACTTGTTTGATCAATAACATTAGCGACGTGTGATCTTGATTGTCCACCATCTTTAGGTAATGAATTTAATAATTCTTGTGTTTTACCTAAAATAGAATCATCTCTAAATGTATGTTTCGTTGATAATGTTTCTTCAAATACTGAACTTTCACTTTGGTATTCTAAATTACCATAACCCAATTTATTTTTACTGTTAGTACTATACCAAGTTAGTTTTCCAGGTATCGCACCTCTTTCTGAAATATTTTTTTCTTTATGAAATAAACGAGTTGCGGTTTCATCAAACAATAAAGAAAGATAATAGGGGCTTCTTGTTTTGTTACCATTAAAATCGGCTATTGTGTCTCTGACATCATTACCTCTATCGTCACCAATATATGCTTTACCTGCCGGAGCTTCTAAACCAATAATATTATTAATACCAGAGGCTACTCTATCAATAAAGTTAAATATTTTACTAGAATTTTGTGATCTAGCAGATAGTGTGTAGTTTGGCGCATATGTTGAAAAAGATAAATTATTATATAATATACCTTTTTGGCCATCACTCAGATATTCAATCATTAAATCTGATGGCTTTCTACTTAATTTTGGTCTTCTTTGAATTCCTAATAAAGATCCAAGTGCGCCAGTTGCATCTTGAAATATTTTTCCAAATTCTGTTTTAGGTACCGGTCTATTAATTGTAGGATTAGCAGGATTACTTAAATAATCACCAGGAATTTCTGAAAAAGGAAATTCAACACCTGCAATTGTTTGAACAAAATCAATTGCTTTACCAGCTAATGTTTTAGCAACGGTAATCTTATAATTTCTTTCAATTAATTTTTCTTTACCGGTAAATAAATTAACAGCAGTTGATAAATTACCACTTAACGCATCAAGTCCTCTAACTCTACCAAGTGTTGCGGTTTGTAAATTTTGTCTAATTCTTGCTTGAACTGGTCCATCTGGACTTTCAGAAATATGATAGTTAGCAAACTTTGCTAATTTAGATTCAAATTCATAATTTTTAGAATCTAACGCACCTATCAAACCTCTACCTAAAATACCACTATTAATTGGAAAATATGGATATATACCAACATTATCTATTGATACTATATTCCTAACATCCTCAACAACAACATAATCACCATTTTCTGGTGCAAATCTATTACTTGTTCCAGTAGATATTATTTGTGCGTCTCTAGATGTTTGTTGGTTTAATATTACATCACCCTGATCTTTATTTGGAAAACTGTTTGTTCTTTGAATAGGATAGTTACTACTACTAAAAGTCTGAGGACCATTAGGCGCATTTAAAGTTTTAGATAGTAGTTCATTTCTAAAACCTTTTGTTGCATCAAAATCTAAGTAACTTGGCATCTATTTGTTTATCTAATAAATAGATAATTAATTGTTTTATTATGTATAGTTTTTAGTGTTCTTAACTATGTTGGAAGCAAGTTCGGCTCTTAATTGTGGATTTTTTGCTATTTCATCAACAACAATACCGGCCAATTGTGTACTACTGCTGTTTATATCAACCTTTACATCAATCTGTCCAAAAAAATCTTTTACATCTTGGTAAACATCTTTAGCTTTATCAACACCCTTTTCAAATAAATCTTTACCTTTTGGTAAATATTTATCATATGTCTCCTTAGCTTTCTGCATTCCTTGTTCTATTTTTTCTTCCATATTAATATCAAGATAGTCTGAACTCTCTTTTAACATAGCTTTAAAGTTTGAACGAATTGCTTCTTCACCCTGATCTAATATGTAGTTTTTCATTTCATCTGAACTCATTTTTGACGCATCTAAATTGTTATATAAAAAATCAGAAGCGGCTTTTGTTCTATTTAATACTCCTTTACCGGTATCAGATCTTCTAAGGTCATTTTGACCTCTCAAATACATTGCACTAAGAACAGACATAATCTGTGTTGTTGCATTAAGTTGTTGTCTAGCTATATCTTTCGTTGATAATTTTTCATTAGCTGCTTGTAGTTCTTGTAGTTTTGCTACTTGTTCACCAGATAAATCATCTATCGAAACAAACCCATCTTGTAATTTATTAATGCCAAGTTTTTCTGCCATGTCATCTGGTAGGTCAAAACCAACTCTACCATCTTTCATTGTAGCTAAATTAGAAACAAATTCTTTTTGATCATCATTAAGTGATGGGAACATATCCAATGCACTCATAGCTTCCATCTTTGCGGCCCCTTTAACAGCCATATTGGTTAATTCACCCATTGATATACCCAAAGCATCAGACATAGCCTTAGCACGTCTTAAATTGACACCAGTAACCTCAAATCTACCTTGTTCAGCATTATAAGTTGCTAAGCTTCTAGCTGCACCAATAATACTTGTTTGTAAGGATTCAACATTATTTGTTGCGTCATACATTAGTTTAATTGGATCACCTAAATCACCAAAAGCACCGCCAACAACTTGTAAGTTAGCTGCAAGATTTATAGCACTTTCTGGATCATATAATTTATCAGCAACTTTTAATATGTCACCCATATTTATTTTAAGTGATTGGGCTTCTTGAACCATTTTACCCAAACCTTTAATACCATTTTGAAAACCATATTGGTTTAATGAACCCAAATTTTTAATTAAAGTTTCGGAAGTAGCTTTTGCACTTAATCCCATGTTAATGGAATTTTTACCAATGGCTTCAATTGATTTAGCTGCATCATTCAGTCCTAAACCAACATTTCTAAATTCTTCTGCACTCTCTAATAATATTCTTGAATTTTTTGTGTAAGCCATTGATGCTTCCATACCGGCATATATGGTTTCTTCGCTATACAACGCCATTCTTTCCGAATTCACCATTAAACTTTCTGTTGCATCAAGAAAATCATTAACCGTAACACCAAGTCTTGCTGATGCAATCATTGCCTCATTAAGGCCTTCTAACATTTGAGTACCTACCTCACCAACATAACCGGCTGAACCTCTAGTTGCTTTTAGTAAATCATCTTGTACTTCTGCTAAATCTTTTAATATTGTCTTTGCACCATCTAAACCAAGAGATATTGCATTTTGAATAAGTGCAATTGGATTAATTGTTACAGAATCTGCTAAATTTTTTATAATTGCTTCAACGGTACCTGTTGAAATTCTTGATTTTGTTGCTGAAAATCTATCATAAAACCCAGCAGCAGCTGCTGATGCAACTTTATCCATTAACCCTTTGTCAGGGCCAGTAATGCTGCTGCTACTTTTTGCAGCCCTATTTAACTTTGAATTTAAATAATCATTAATCTCACCTGGAGTATAACCAGCTTTCTCTGCAAGTTCCTTTAATTTAGCATCAGTTAAAGCCATTTTTTATTATAGTTTGTATATTGATAAATAGTTTATTAATCCTTTTCTAGGAAAAAACTAAGAATAGTATTTCTTTCATGTACTGGTAGAATTAATACATCATGGTAAGTAAACCCCTTTGTTAGTAAAAAAAGTATAGATTCAATCTGATACCTTTTATATGCCATAGAAGGGACGAAAAAAGTCAACCCCAAAGTCAACCAAAACTGGGACTTTTTCTCCTGACGGGGCTATTACTTCAACAATTAGGTCGAGACCTGGTTTATTTTCTGAAACAAATCTTTTAAAATCTTGAGAATCCTTGATTGGTAAAGATTGTATAAATTGGTATATCCCCATTTGATCTCTATTACCATCAACAGATCTAATCATCATTTCTAATCTTTTGGTATTAAGAGGAACAATAACATCTTTACTTGTTTCTTTAATTAGTTTTAATTCGTTTTCTTGTTTATTTGACAAGAACTTGAATGTTATTTTCTTTTTTGTTACAGGTAAAAAAAATTCATATTCACCATTTGAATCTGCAATTAATTTAAATTCTTTTGTTTTTAAAACAGATAAATCCACTTTTGCTTCAAATGTATTTTTAGTTACCGGATCTGTTAAATCAATTGTATATTCTGTACCAAATGCTGTATTTCTTAAAAATATTAATATAGCTTGTCTATCCTCATCTACCAATTCTTCGATATTCAATTCTTTGTCTAATATTTTTCTTTTAAGTAATTCGTCTATTACTGTATCTGTTTGAAGTAAATTAGGTGATGTTAATATGTTTTCATCCGCAGCAGTTAAATAAGCTACTCTTAATGTTTTTCTACCATCCTCATAATGAACTCCTTGAGATGGAAGAGATACCACATCATATGATACCATTGGGTTAATATTATCCATAATAAATTAAATTAGTTTGTATTAATATAAGTATAATTTATTGGAAAATCAACTGATAAACCAAAAGGTTCCACATGGAACGAAAAATCCACCAACCAAAAAGGCTGATGGATTTAAATAAATCTATTTTAAAAGTAATATTAGTATACTTGGATACATCTATCCATTCTCAATTCAGCATCAATTGTTGCTAATTCATCTTGAGAATAGTTCAAATCACCAAAGTTTAAGCTAGTTAAGAAACAACCTTCAAGAATCCATTTTTCAACTACTACCCCTGTTGGATCTAACATTTCTAGCTCTACATTTTTCTTGTATCCTGCGGCGTAGCCCATTCTACCTGTAACTGATTCTGCATGTAAACGGAACCACTCCATAAGAGCCTGAGATGCTGAAGGACCAATTGGGTCTTTAAAAGTAACTTTAATTGGGTCCCATGTAAATCTACCTGCTACGTATGTTGAAGTATTCAAAAATGGAATTTCTGTTGAGTTAATTTTAGCACTAGGACGAGCAGTGGATGTTACATACCATTCGTTTATACCTAAAGATGATGGAAATCTTAGGATAAATCTATTTTTACGTTTCGGTTCATATGGAACCGGCATTTTCATTAATAAATCTGCCATTGTTTTTTAATTATATTTTTGTGTTTATTTCTTTCCTATAAATATATCAATATGTGAAATAAAATTTATTTTGCAAAATAGTTGTTTTTCTCGTTTTTTTTCCTTAGCTTTTTGCTACTAACTTACTAAAATACTAATATACTAATAATTCTAATATTCTAATGTACTAATATTTCTAATATTCTGATTTACTTATATTCTTTTATTCTAATTAACTAATTTACTGATATTCAATATAATAAACAAAAATGGGGAGGTTTTTAGCCATCCCCACTCTTATTTTTATTCTAATATTAGATATTTTCAAAAGAAGCACCCGTTGGAGTAATTACGAATTCAACATCGATGAATTCCAATGATCTCGTTGGTTTGATGTATATTTTACCTCTTAATGTATTTGCATCAATATCCTCTGGATCATTTGAAACACTTACACGGAAGTCATATAAACCTCTTTCTTTCTTAATTGACTCAAGAATTGGGTTAACCAATCTTAAGAATTCTTGTCTAACTTGTTCGTCATTTTGTTCAAATAACAATCTTATAGCGACTGCAGAGATTAACTTTCTAGCTCTCAATAACAATCTTCTTACGTTGATTCTATCTAAAGCAGATTCTCTAACTTGTAACGTTTTGTTACCCCATATAATGGTACCTGTATCAGAGAATGTTGCGATTGGGTTAATTCTAGCTTTGTAAAGATCATCTCTCTCGTCAAGAGTAAGTTTCTTTTGTGCTTTGATTGCATTAACTAGACCTCTTGAATAACCAGCGACTGCGAACCAAGGATAAGAAACGTTATCAGTCAAAGCAATGTTCTTCAATACTTCACCTGTTGGTGGTATGAAAAGTTGTGTTGCGTTATCTGTATCTCTTACTTGAATCCAAGGCCAGTATGTTGCAGAATAGTTACTATCAATTCCTAAATCATCTAAAGATGAAATTGTTTCATCAGAAGTTGTATAGTTAGGTGAGTTGATAATGTATAATGAATCAGCTCTATCGTTTTCAATGATGTCAATCGCTTGATTAACTAATGAACTATGATTATTCCAATCAATACCTGGTGTTGCAAATATGTTAATATCCACAGCTTCAGGATTTGCATATGTTTCGATACCTTGTAAAAAAGCATAATAATCTGAGTTTCCAACAGTACTGCTGAATACACCACCGTTACCAGTGTGACCACTTACATATGTTGATTTACCAAAGATATATCCATCACCATTTGTTCTTGTGTTTCTGTAAATGTCCCAACCATCAAAACCACCAAATACTGGCATTGTGAACTTTCTGTATGGAGTTGTGGCTAATTTACCTTTAACAACACCTTCTAAGTCATATGCTGTTGTTTTGAAAAGTTTATGACCAGTTGTACCTGTAATTGTTGCAGCGTTTACTGATAAGTGAAAACCAAATGTTGCACCAGCAGCATTGCTACTTTTAAACTTCAACATGTCTCTATCATATTCAAAATGATTGTCTGTTGAAAATCCTAAAGTTACTTTTTTAACTTTATCACCATTTGTTGTGTTTGCATTTCCGCTAGCATCATAATATAATACATCACCTGCATCATAATATTTTGTTTTAAAAAGAACTTCACCAATTTCAGATCTTGTTGTTAATCCCTTGAAACCAGCTGGTATTGCATCGGTTGGATATTCACTAGCTAAAACAAGCATAATATATTTAGATCTTAATTCATATTCACCATCTGATGTACCTATTTTTCTACCGATAAAACCTGGTAAATCTGGATTCATTGTACATCTAGTGTATTTTTCTAAAACTACTTGGTTAGCATCAGTATCGTTAAAATCACGAACAAGAACATCAAATTCTGCAGTGTCAAGATCAATATTTGCAATTGTTATTTTAACTTCATAGTTAGAATTATCACCATCGGATACCGTTAGGAAGTTGAATAAATCAAAAACCTTTCCACCTCTAACCTCAGAAACAACAGTTGATGAACCAGCCATATCCCATTGTGTAACAAAGTTGTCACCTTCTGTTAAAACCTGTTCATCTGTGCTTAAGCCTCTAATAAGACCCTGTTCAAATAGATTATTGATTAAGTTTGGATAAACTTCATGTACATAAACTGGATATTCATTTTTTTCTTTATCAAATACATCAGTACCAAGAATCTTAGTTATATATTTTGAAGAAGATATATCAAATGAACAGTCAAAACTATGTGCAATCGATGCGATATCGGTAACATTTAAGTTAAATTCTGATAATGGATTTGTATCTATTGTTGCACCAGTAATTTGAACGGCTGTTGAGCCAGTTACTCTATGTACAAGGGCATTTGATATGTATGAACCTCTTGATCTTAATAAACATACAGTTCTTCCATGATAATCAGTATTTAATGCTGCTGAATATTTGTATCTAGTAACGCTAAATGATGTGGCGCCTGTTAAAACAAATAAGTAAGAATAAACACCGTGGATTGTTGAATCGGTAGCACCACTTTTTACAAAGTAATTGTTATACCAGTTCTTGTTAGCATTCCCAATAGGTGATAATAATTGAGTTCCAGTTAATCCACTTGTTGCAGATGCTGGTACCGTACCGATTGTAAACCATTCGTTAATAGCATATGCACCATTAGAATTTGAACCAGCAATCAAATAATCAGTAATTGATGTTCCTTCTGTTGATGTTTTACCTGAAAGTTCAGCATAAAATGTTGAACCTGTTATTGTTGTTAAAGAAGTTGGAGTCAACGTACTACCACTTGTTGTTGGTGTACTTGTTAAGTCTACTGTTACGCTACCCAATGTCTGGATACCATAAGTTTTACCTGGTTTGTAACCAGTTAATCCTAAAACTCTAGTTACAAATAATTGATTTGATTCTTGTAAATATGATTTAGCGACATACGGAAGTTCATATTTAGGGTTACCATCTCCGTATTTTACCGGGCTGGTTGTGCCAAAATATGTTTTAAATTCGTCGAAATTAGAAATCAATATTGGTTCGAAAGCGGGACCTTTTATAGTCTCACCTACTAGACCCAATGTTGTAACTCCAACGCTTTGCGCTACGAATGTTAGATCCTTCTCTGATGTGTACACACCTGGAGACACGAATACTCTGTTTGAATTTGCTGCCATTGATAAATGTTTGGTTAAATAATTTTATTCTTTCCAAATAAATATCTTTGTTTTAAGCAAAGATTTCTCAATTTTTTTGTATTTAGATAGTAATTTATCCTTTTTTATCATTATTTATCTTTATACATGAAAAACAAAAGTAAAAACGTAAAAATCAGTGAAAAATACCACGAAATGTTAAAATCATATTGTGATAAGAAGGGATTAAAAATATATAAAATTTTAGAAAAATTAATAGAAGACACCTGTAAACCCAAAAAAACAGATCTTTATGATGAAGATTAGTAAACGTATGTTACACCAATTTTAGACCCAGATATTGGTGAAAAATTCAGTTTGATCTGATTAGATGACTCAACATCAAAACCCTGACCTTCTTCTTCAATAAGACCATTAATATCTAAACTAACAATACTGTCTATTGAATTTAAAAGTGTGAATATTAAAGTTGATCCGTTATATGTGAAATATTCAGTAGACACCTGCAAGGTCTTACCGTAGCTATCAATAAACACACTATTTCTACCTTTAAAGTATGTTATTGTAATAGTACTACCCTCAAGCGGTGGGCTTGCAAAGGTAATTTTTGATGTGCCAGCAATATGAAAAAAGTCTACCTCTCTTTCTTGTAAAAGACCATTTATAGCAACATTAAATAACATACTAATACTTTCACCAACACTAAATGCTGTTTGTAACCCATCTGCTTTAAATGTGGCTATTGTAATATCAATTCTTTTATTAATGTATTTCTTTTGAAAATTTGTATTTTTTGCAAACTCATTCATCAAGAAAAATCTACTAACGGCTGGTTTAACCTCAAATTCATCTTGGTCAATTAAGAAACCGAGCATGGTAAATTGATACGTTTGCATATAAAATCTACGTCCATCTATTTGATCAATAGGTGAATTATCTTCAACCTTATCCATTATAATTGGGATATAGTGGCCCTTTACTATGGTATATGCCTGTCTTGATGCGAATTTTTGTAAAACTATTTTGTTAAACCTATTTAATTCTCTAAGTTTTGTACACACAATTGTTACCTCAAAGGTAATATCTACCGCAACAGGTTGTGGAATCTTATAAACGTCTGCACCCATTTGTGTTCCGTTCCAAGTTGCTACCGAAGCATAGTGAAACTGAAGTCTATCTGGTATTGTTCTGGTAACTGATGGATTTGTTCCCGGTTGAACGTCTGGTCTTCTAATAACACCAACAAATGGTACCTTTAAATTACCGTCATCATCTGAAAATTCCCAGGTATTCATAATTTGAGCCCACCTTTGAATTGTTAATATTTTAGGTATAACCGGTATTTGTTCGCCATCAGATATAACAACAAAGTTTTTCTTAATAAAATCCAACATCCCAGAATCTAAATCGTCGTGTAAAACAGAATCCGGAAGATAAGAATCAGATTTGGTTATTTTTTCCAATAATTCTTGTCTTCTTTCGGTAAGCTGTTTACCCTTGTAAATTTGAATATCTGTTTTTCTTTTAGGTATTCCCATGTTATACTCCTCTAAATTCTTGTTCCTGTGCAATTGCACAAGTAATCGTTCTATAGTATGGTTTAAAACCAAATAGATGATGTTTATTATCTGAAGTTACTCTACCGTCATTTGTAACGGTATAAAATCTAATTTTTTCTTCAGATTCTGGATATCCAATATAATCCCCATATCTTATATCTATACCTAATTCTTCTAAATGTTTAATATAAACGGATAAAAGTAAATTACCCGGCTCCAAATACCTAAGCATACCGCCTTTATATGAACTATTTTTAGATTCTTCTACCTTAACTAATGCATTGAATTCAATTGGTGGAAAATATTTGATCTCATCCTTACCAACTTCACCATATACATCGTCTTTATCAGTTTTTTGTCTATCAACCCTATAAAGAACCAACTTCATGTTTAAATCACCATGCAAATACTCCTGACCTATTTGTATTTGTAGGCTGAAATCCTCTTCAGAAAAGAATTTACTCATTCTTGTTATCGGTAATTTATTCTCCATAATATCTATAAATAGTTTAGAAAGTGTTTGTAATTAGTTATATTTTATAATGTATGGAAACTAAAATACCGGAAATAGTGGGTAGAGAAATATTACTGGCTTATGCTGGTTCGAACAATCACCTATTGGAACTTAAAAAAAGGCTTTTAGAAAGTAAACATTTTTCTTTGAGTAGAACTCAAGCTGATTATATTATCAAGAATGAAAAGACAATTCCAAAAGTAGCTAGAAAAAAAGTTAAATTATTTTCATCTTTTGCAGATAAGATAATGCTTGATAGGTTATTACCAAAACCACCTGAAGATATTTGGGTGGAAAAATTACTATGTGAAACAGATAAGGCATATCATATATGGGGTAAAGTTTTAGAATCTGATCAGATGCATTCTTTTTGGGTTCCTAAAATGGCGATAGTTCAGGAGGAGAAAAAATTAGATAGAGAAATTGATTATTCACCTTATGATGTTAGACCACCAATGGAACATCAAAAAACTGCAATCGAAAAACTTTTAGCCAATGATAAATTCATTCTTGCCGATGACATGGGTCTGGGTAAAACAACGGCCGCAGTTATTGGGTCTTTAGAAAGTGGAGCAAAGAAAATTTTAATTGTTTGTCCAGCATCTTTAAAAATTAACTGGGAGAGAGAAATTAAAAATTATACAGATAGAAGAATCTTACTTATTGAAGGTAAGAAATGGGGATCTACTTTTGACTATTATATTATCAACTATGATATATTAAAAAACTTTCACACAACAGATAAAAGTGAAGATAGTGAAGCATATCAATTAATTACAAATGCTGGATTTGATTTAGCAATTGTAGATGAGGCTCATTACATATCAAACTCAACAGCACAAAGAACCAAATTATTAAATGACATTCTTAGTAAAATACCTAAAGTATGGTTATTAACCGGTACACCAATGACATCTAGGCCGATTAACTATTATAATTTGCTTAAAATTGTTGAATCACCTTTAACTTTGAATTGGCAAAGTTATGTCTTTAGATATTGTGCCGGATATCAATTTAGAGTTGGTAACAGAAAGGTATGGAACACATCAGGGGCATCTAATCTAGATGAATTAAGGGAAAAGACTAAAAATCTTGTTTTAAGAAGAATGAAGACTGACATCTTGGATTTACCAGAAAAAATCATTACCCCTGTTTATTTAGAGCTCCAAAGTAGATTCTATGATCACGAACTAGAAGATTTTATTAGAATTACCAAAGAAAAAAGAAACAGCGAAAGTGTTTCAGTTACTTTAAATAGATTAATGAAACTTAGACAATTAATTGCTATTGAGAAAGTACCATACACTTGTGAATTCATTGACAAGTTTGTTGAACAAGATAAAAAGGTTATTGTGTTTACAAACTTCACAGCATCTTTAGATATGTTGCATGAAAAATACAAAAAGAACTCTGTTATTTTGGATGGTAGAATGAGTAAAGAAAAGAGACAGGAAAGTGTGGATAAATTTCAAAATAATGATAAAATTAAAATATTCATTTCAAACATTAAGGCTGGTGGCGTTGGTATTACTTTAACAGCGGCTGAAACCGTAATAATGAATGATCTATCATTTGTACCTGCCGATCACTCTCAAGCTGAAGATAGAGCATATAGATATGGCCAAAAGAACAGTGTATTAGTTTATTACCCTGTTTTTGAAAATACAATAGAAATCCAGGTATACAATATTTTACAAAAGAAAAAGGGGATTATTGACCAGGTTATGGGTGACGGAGAATATAGTGACACTTTTGCTGGTGAGTTACTTAAGAATTTATTATAGTTTTATAATAAATCCGGTATTTATAATAAAATGAAATCTGAATGAGTACCGTAATTAGTCTTCCAGAAAAGGAAAAGCTTTATAGCCAAATCCTACACTTATTAGGTATGCCTGTTAGGGGTGTAGAATTAACCGAAGAACAAATGGATTCTTTTTTAGAGTTATCCGTAAATGAATATGAACAGTATGTAAGCGATTGGTTAGTAGAATCACAATGGTCGTCATTAGTTGGACTGGATGTAGACAATCAGTCATTAACTAGAGCGTTTACCACTAGAGACATGAATTTTGAAAATCAATATACACATTCTTATTCTAAAATTGTTGGTTTACAAGCTGACGGCCCATGGGTACTTAAAAAAGATTATATTGAATTAGTGGCTAATCAACAAATATATGAAGTTCCAGCCGGACGAGAAATAAACGAATTGTTATGGTTTAGTAGAGCAGAACTTGCTGGTTCTGTTGCAGATCCGTTTTTAGGCGGTTTTGGTGGCCTAGGTGGCGTTGGATTTGGTGGAATGGGTGGTTTTGCTCAAGTGGGTTCATCAGGCTCTTATTTCATGTTTCCTGCATTTGACTTATTATTAAGAATGCAAGACAGAAATATTAAAAATAGATTATTTGGTGGTGAATTAACATATAGAATTACAGCTGGCCCTAATGGAACAAAATTTATACATTTAGCAAACGTTCCAGGTGGAAGATTTGATTTTGGTAATATAAAAAGACACGAGGATAAAGTTTGGTATTGGTATTATGATACCATGGATAGAGACACTTGTTTAGACGAGAACAAAGATGTTATTAAATTACCGTCTGATGTTATGACACAACAATTAGCTTGGGATGAGTTAAATAGACCAGCACAAAACTGGGTAAGAAAATACCTTACAACTTATTGCAAAGAATCTCTTGGTAGAATATATGGTAAATTTTCTGGAGACCTTAAGGTGCCAGATAGTGATGTTAAATTAGATTACACATCATTACTTACAGAAGCAAAAGATGAAAGAATGAAACTGAATGAAGAATTGATGTTAAGATTAGAAAGACTTCGTCCAGACAAAATGCTTGAAAGAAAAGGTAATGAAGCAGAGAACCTAAACAAGGCCCTGAAATTCAGAGCCATGCCAAGTCCATTTAATGTTATTTAATCCATAGGTATAGAAGCGTGATATGCATAATCATGTCCATTATTCTCAATGATTTCTTCATCTTTAAGATCTTTAACACTTTCTGCTTGAAATGAAACAACCTTTCTATTATAATCGACCCATTTTTGATCTACAATATTTAAACTATCTTCAACATACATAAAGAAAGGGTCTTTATTTACTTTATTCCAAAATAAAACCTCGCCATCTGATAATGTCATTACCTCATCTAAACTATCTTGGCCACCTTCTTTAAGTGGAAACCCAGAAACTAATTCACATTGTTTTTTTGTGAATTGTTGTTCGTCAATTGGGTCTTCAATTAAAATACTATCTCTAATTTCAGGTTTAAATACAACCAAAAGTGGTTCAATTCTCTTATTAAATGTAGTAATATTTCTAGCAACATTATACTCTCCAGTCATATCAGGATTATTAACCAATTCTTTTTCTGGAATCATGTAACAATTCACTTGAATATAATCTTTTGGTATTTCATTACCATATTTAAGCAAATAATCTTCTTTCTCTTTTTTCGTTGGTTTTGTTATTTTCTTAACATCACCATCACCTTTTTTAGAACCATTATTTATGTAATAAATTGTTTCACCCAATGTTGCGTGGTAATTATTTTCTAATATTAATTCCATATGCGCTTGACGAGACATTGTAGAACCTGACTTGGTTGTTTTCTTACAATGTTTTTTATAATCATCCGCACTTTGTTTAACACGAGCCTTACTAGCGATCTTAGCTAATGGTATTTCTTTATTATATAATTTTTTGATGGTTGAATAATATAAGTTTAAAAAATCTTGACCATCTCCATTAAGTAATTTTACTAACCCCTCATCTAAGAATTCAACAACAAACTGCTGAAGTCTTTTAGATTTTATAGTATTACCTGTTAGTTTTATTTTTTCTTTTCCTTTCTTAATTATTTTAATGATATAATTTTTTCTAGAAAGATTAATACATGCTGGTGCCATATAATCAATATCCAATCCCATTTCATTTCTCATAAACAGATCATTGAATTCTGCAGTATCAGCCTCAACACCATAATATTCTTTACCTTCTTGAACCATTTCATTAAGCCCCTTACCAACATATTTGTGATCATTAATATCTTCAGGTGTTTCAAAGTTCACACCATCTGTATCCATAACAAGTGGTTTATAATTTTTACTTTGAAAAAACATAATCATCATTCGTAAACACTGGCGACCAACACATGTAATTGTTTCACCCATATCCATATCACCCCAAGGAAAAACATGTGGTGCTGATAACGAACCAAAATATGCGTTTATAAAAATCTTAATTGGTAATTGCTTTCGATCATACATCTCGGATAAAACCGGATTGCTATTCTTTAATTCACCAGCAAGAAGTTTATATTTAATACGAATGTTACGAAAATATTTTAACATAGATTTCTGAACACCCATTACATCACATTCAGGGAAAACATCATATACAAGTTGTATTGATGGATAAAGTGATGCATAGTCAAACTTCACAATATTTTTTGAAAAACCAACGTTTAGTAAACGAGATAATCCACCAGTAATTGGTCTCTTTTCGTCTTTAAGTGGTATTGCCAAATTATTATCATAAGACCATGCAAGCATTAATATCTTCCAGAGAGTTGCGGTACCCATTGTTGATATTCTCTCATATGTTGTTGGAATTACTTTAGATAATAAAAATGTTGATTGACTAAATGAATCATCAACAACCATTGTTTCATATAAGTCATCATCAAGATATTGTTCAACAATTCTTTGACCTGGCCATATTTCAAATTTACCGGGGTATTTTTCTAATAAACCATCAGTCCCTAAATCCCCAATTTTCTTATAACCTCCTGTTTTAGGATTTACATAATAACTTTCATTATCGAGATATATTTTAGAAATAAATGCACCATCAACGTACACACGATTTTCTTTTTCTTTCTCTAGATATTTTGTAATATATTTTAATCCCCAGCTTTTAATTTCAGAATTAATCGCTTGTGCTCTTCTAACAGCATGAGCAATATCGACAATATTAAACCCCCACAACACATATTGCGTATATGGTTCAACTTCGTTTGCTAACTTTAATTTACCCTCTTTTATTCTAAGTGGATTGTCGTTTAGTATTTTAGTTAATTTATTTATATTCAAACCCAAAATCTCAGCTCTCTTTAAAATAAATGGTAAGTCAAACGCAGCAGAATTATATCCACCAATAATACTTGGTTTTAATTCTTTTATTATTTTAAAAAACTCTTCAATACATCTTTTCTCACCATCTTCACCATATGCGTTTAATAACTTGCTATAACCTCTATTATCTTTAACTCCGATTAGAATGATATTAGTTGTCTCCGGATCTAAACCAGTTGTCTCAATGTCAAATACAAGTCGATGTACTTCAGAATAATCTTCAATACCCTTAAATAATCTCTTTTTTTTCTGAACCAAATACTGTTCAGCTGGTGACAATATTTGAAATTGAGATTTGAAATCTTCACCCCAAGGATCAATCCCACCATCTTTAAAAAATGCTATTAGAGATTGATAACCATTAGTACTCTTAACTAGATATTTTAATCCGGCCTCTAATCTATCATTACCCATGGTTTCAAGCTTGGTACTTAATATACCATATTGCCCCATTTTCTTTTTCTGTAATTCCTTGCTTCCATTATAGAAGTTAAATCCAGATAAGTCTCCGGCCCAAAGAAATGGTGTAAAAGTATCCTCAAGGACAATTTTACCTCTTTCTGGGTGTTGTATAATTTTGTAAATTTTATTCTTTCGGTAGTCATATTCAACACCGACAATGAATCTTTCGGGGTCAGACCCGTTCAAGAAGGTTTCGATAACCTCTTGAGAAATAATCTCTTGCATGGTTTGTAATTTATGGATGACACATTAGCTTACGGAAAATCCGTAATTAGCCTTAATTAACCATAAAAATACATAAAAAATTTGAAAAAAACAAAAACTAAATAATATTGATATATAATTTTTCTCGTATAGGGAGAATTAATTTTGTTGTTGGGTATGAGTTTGTGTCCAGGAATTGAACATTAATTTTACCTTCAAACTTACCCGTTTTAGAGGTTTGATACTCTGTAAATCTGTATGTTATGTAATATTCTAGTGTTGTCTGATTATATTTTTTGTTTCTGGTAGTTAAAAGACATTGTGCATTTAAAACATATGGTTCACCGGTTTTGTGGTCATACATTTCAAACGTTATGTCAGAATTTTCCAATAAATCGTTTAACGATGATTTATCATTCTTTCCATCATCAATTAATCTGAGTTTTAATATCGGGTCAGTTGCACCTTGTCTTATAAAAAATTCCATATGTTATAAATATTAATTATACAGTATTATTTGCACTATTAAGTGTAATATCAAAATACAATGGAGAATTTGATGGTATACTACCACCACCATTACAACCATATGCCAATGATGATGGTATGATTAATTTAATTCTTCCCCCAACTTGTATTAGTGGTAAACCTATTTGCCAACCTTGAATTAGTGCATTTAATGGAAATGATGCGTTTGTCCCCGAATCAAATGTTGTGTTATTCATTAACTTACCAATATAATTAGTATTAACCGTTGATGATAACGTTGGGTATCCACCACTTCCTTGTGTTATAATTTCATATAAAATACCACTTGAATCTGTTGTATAATTTATTCCATTATTTGTGGCATATGAAATCATAGTTGATGTCTCACCTGAAACAGGGGCCGGTGTACAAGTAGGTGTAGGTGTTGGAGTCGCCGTAGGTGTTGGTGGTTCTAGTATTCCCCATTTATTTTTTAAATAGTTTTCAGTGTTCACAATTTCGCTATTATTTAATGTTTTAGTATATAATAACATTTCACCAATGTAACCATCTAAATCTTCAGTAGCTGATGCCGTTTCACCAATATAAAACACGTTTGTATCTGAACTTGTAATTCCACTAACATTTTGACTAAAAGTTAAAACTTTTTCTTGCCCATCTATTCTAAATTTCAATCTATCATTATTACCTACTTGTGTACCATCAAAAACTGCAGTAAAAACATGAAAACTAGTTTCAATAGGTGTGGCAAATGTAGTAGCCAAACCTTGACCCATCCCAATCCTGTAATTTCCATTAGTAATTCCTAACCAACTTGCATTTCTTTGATCACCACCACTACCTAATTGAACCATTGTGTTTGTAGCCGCCGGATTATTAAACTTACCAACAATAATCATAGTATTACCGGATAATGATTGGAAATTAGTAATTGGGTTTATTGTAAATAAATCATTAACTCCATCAAAATAAGAAACGTTTAAACCATTTTGATAAGATGTAACCTGTTTAGGCCTCTTTATCCCCGTAGAGTTTGATGGTTTTACTGTACCCGTTGATTTATCATTAACTGCAACAATTTCATTCCCATTTAATGATATTGTTGAATTATCCGAATAATCATACCAAATTTCTAATGTAGGGTCAGCAGCAACTGGTGGTGCAGGTGTAGGGGTTGGAGTTGGTGTTTCCGTACTAGTAGGTGTAGGAGTACTACTTTCTGTAGGTGTTGGAGTTGGCGTTTCAGTAGATGTTGGTATAGGTGTACTACTTTCTGTAGGTGTAGGGGTTGGTGTTTCCGTACTCGTTGGTGTAGGGGTTTCCGTACTCGTAGGTGTAGGCGTCGCCGTTGGTTCCACAGTAACAGTTGCTGTAGGTATTGGTGTACTTGTTGGTGTTGGAGTTAAACACACAACATTATTACAATCAGAAACTATTGTTAATGTATCCAAATCATAATCAAATGTTGGCCCCAAATCAATACCTACAATCTCATAACACACACTATTACCAACACTATATGTTATTCCAGCTAATCCGCTTGTTAAACTTCTACCTATTTTATTATGTGTTTGATTACAATCTCTTAAATAATAATAGTAATAAACAACCGGAGTTGCGGTTGGTACTGCAGTTGCTGTTGCTGTAGGAGCTGGTGTACTAGTTGGGGCGCTTGTTGGTGTAGATGTTGGTATTGGTGTGCTAGTTGGCGTTGCTGTTGGCGGAACCGGTGTTGCGGTCGGCGTAGATGTTGGTATAGGTGTACTAGTTGGTGTTGGCGTTACTATTGAACGCAAATCATCAACACAATCTAAACCACATATGTAGAAATCATAATGCTCCAATATATTTAAAAAATCATGTCTAACATGAACGAAGTCTAATGGTTCCTCATAATACTTTATTGATTTCATTTTAAAACAACAAACACCATTATGAATATTATTCATTAATCCAGTTCCAGCACCCCAAGATTGTATAAATGGTTGTGTTCCTCTTGTTGATGGAATAACCTCCTCCCAATTTTCTAATTTATAAATTGGTCTACCATTAACATATATCTTAAGTGTCCCTAATCTTCTTTGTCTTTCATCTGCCCATTTTTGGCTTAAAGATTCAGCCGGGTCCCAAACAGTTAATTGTGTTGACGTTACTGCGGTGACTTCTATATCTTGATATGGCGAGGTCCTAAACCCTATCATATCATTAAATCCACCATCATTTTCAATATCACAACGATCGTAATGTTTATATCTATCAAAAGTTATTGTAATATTAAAATCCTTAGTTGCATCGGTTGTACATAAAGTTGGTGTTTGTCCACTAGACAGATAATATGATTCAGAGTACTCCCCGTTTACACATGCACCGGAATAACGATAAGCGGACCATTTTATTCTTCCATCAGAAGTAAAACCAAAGGAAAGATTATTATCAGCATAGTCCGAAATATCGTTGGTACCCCTTACACCCCAATAGTAAAATATACCACCAGAAGCCCAACTTAGGTTATTTCTATTAAAAATAAAATCCAATGTCCAACCTTTTTCTGTTCTTCTTGCCAATGTTGGTGTACAATTATCTGTCCCTTGACCCTGATTAAAATCATATGCCCATGGTTTAACAACCTGAATTGGGGCCAAAGGTGAACAAGCATTTGAATTAGTAATGTTTTTTCTTGATTTATAAACATCCGTAGTAAATCCAGAAATTAATTGTGGTTTTGTATAACCAGTTAAAGCGTTTGAATCTGGGTAGGCTAAATTATAAGAACCAATTTTAAAATAATGAGTTTCCCCATTAATTAATGTGAATTTATATCTATTTGAGTCTAATATTATGTTTTTATAGTTAACACCAAAATGATTGGTAAAATCATTATAGTTAAGTGTCATTGCCAACCCAGAATAGGTATAACCACTAATTAAATCTGAAATATTGTCTTCAGTTAGGTTAATTAAGTTTTTTTGACACTGTAAATCGGTTAAATCCTGATTTATTTTTAAACTTTCATAAACTATTGGCTTATACAGGTTCAAAACGTCAATATCATAGTCATTATCGACTTTTGTGATTTCATAATCATAAAATTCTGACGAATCTAGCGTGGCATCCAGTCTTGTACCATAAAACTTTAAAATATTCTGACTATTCATATTTAAATAAATATCTTTCATACCGTTTGATATTTATATAAAAAAGATTCAATGAACGATTTTATAAAACAAGTGATAGAAGAGAAGTTTGCATCAAAAGCTCAACAAAGGTATTTCTACGCGAAAGCCAATGAAAAGGGTACACCTAAAAAAGAAAAGAAAAAGTGGAAAAAGTGGGCTAGCGAGTTTTCTAGCGACACTAATTTTGAAAAAATACCAGATAAAGTAGAAAATAAAGAGGAAGATATTGAAGAAGTTGTTGATGAAAAGGGTAATATTAAGAGAGGTGATATCCCAACTCAAATTAAAAAATCTTTAGTTGGGGCTAAAAAAAGAACAGATAAAGTTGTAAAAGCAGCTAGTGGGGCGATGGGTTCTCATAGTATTTACGGAACATATTCTTCAGTAATTAATAATTTTAATAACCTATATGAAGAAAATGGGGGAAAAGAAGATGTAAAAGAAATTGCGATGGATGATACCCTGGGATATGAAAATACCATGGGTGATGACAAAACATATGACGAAGCGTATAACTACTTTATTAAAGACTTAGGTCTTCCAGAAGATGAAGCTAAAGATAGATTAGCCGCGATGGGGTATATAGAGGGACAAAAAGACTTAGTTAGATTGGTCGAGAATCCTAAAAAATTCATGCAGGACTATATTGAAAGCGTTTTGGTTAAAAAATCTCAAGATTCGGATGTTTTAGAAAAAGAAGATGAACAAACCGTTAATCCATTAATATTAAAACAAATAGATTCACTTAAAAAAACTTTAATAAAAAATAATATTCCGGTTGATAAAATAGTAAAACGTCTAAAAGGTGAATAGTCAATTAAAAAATAACGTTTATGATGTCCCAGAGGAAGTGTTAAATAAAATTAATTCAACGCTTTCTACTATCAAAGATCCAAATGTAATTGGAATAGATAGGGCTAAAAAATTGATTAATGATAAAAAAGTAACCTACGGACAATTAAAAAGAATTATTCACGACATCAAGAATCTTGATAAAAACACCGAACAAACCAGATATAATTTATATGGTGGCGAGGTAATGGAAAAATGGTCTAATACTTTTTTAGATGGTGAGAGGCAATTAGTTAGATCAAAAAAACTTGCTTCACATAATATTAATAATAATACGGGAATGAATGGGTTGAGAAAGAATCCATTTAGAAAAGAAGGTGAAAGAAAACACAGTAATAAAATGTCTGTTGATTTATTAAAATCAAATTCAGAAGAAAATTCAGTTTCCTCACTAAAACAGAACGGTTTATTTGAGCAAATTAAAAGAATTAAAAAATTAATGTAAATATGGCAACACAATTAGAAATTATTGCTGAAAAAGAAAGACAGGCACATTTAACAAGAAATTCATACATTGAAAAAAATGGTTATGGTACAACACATGAAAATGCACTATCAAATGGTGACGAAAAAGGTAAGGGTGAAACTGCCACAATTGGTTCATCTCTAGATATTCAAACTAGAGTTAATAATTTACTTAAAAACCCTTATTCTTCAAATAATGAATATAATTCAAAAAACCCTAATGCATTATCAGATGGTGATGAAAAGGGAAAGGGCGAAAATGGTACTATTGGGTCTTCTGTTGATATACTAACCAGAAATGAGCTAATGGCTAAAAACACATACTTTCAAAACAAAGGTTATGGTGTAACTAACCCTAATGCATTATCAGACGATGATGAGAAGGGAAAAGGTGAGAATAATGGTAAAATCGGGTCACTAACTGACATAAAGACTAGAACCGAAAGCTTAAGTAGAAACCCATATAATAATCAAAATGGTTATAATAGCACAAACCCTAATGCGTTATCAGATGGTGACGAAAAAGGAAAAGGTGAAAACAATGGATCTATTGGATCATTAACTGATATTAATTTAAGAAATGATAGTGTAGCTAGAAATAAATTTGGCGCAACAAAAGGTTATCCAGATTTTTAATATGACATTAAACGAATACTATATTGATATACTAGAAGAACAAAATGATCTTGTTCTTAAAACAACTAAAAATAAACCTTTAGTGGATGCTATTACAAATAGGCATCCTATTAGTTTTTTCTATACTGGCCCAAGAAAACCTAAAAAAACAAGTGTAAGGGCTGGTTATCGTGTAAAAGCGGAGCCCGTTGCATTAGGATTAAATAAAAAAGGTAGACTTGTTGTTAGAGCGTGGATCGATAATCCTTCGGTATCAAAAAGAGGAACACCTAGTAATGTTGGAAACGAAAAAGCAAATTATGGTTGGAGAACATTTTTGGCAGTAAGAATGAATAATGTTAACGTTTTAAAAGATGAAACTTTTGATACCCCTAGAGAAAAATTTAACGGTGGTGGTGATGACAAGTCAATGAGTGTAACATATGTTAGTACTGATTTCTCAGCTAAACCAAAAGAACCAAAAGTAAAACCGGAGCCAAAAGTTGTAGCCCCTAAAGCTGAACCAGTAAAACCAACAAAAAAACCTGGAGTAACAAAAACAACCAGAAATTTTGATAAAGAAATGACAACAGCACAAAATGATTTGGCAAAGATTGTTTCTGATTTAAAATCAACAAACGAAAAATACAAACAAGTTAAAGATACTCCGGAAGCAGAACCTCTTTTAAACACATTAAAAGATTTAACAGCAAAGAAAAAGGAACTAGTAGTTAAGATTGATGATCTAGTTAATCAAATTGCACAGTCTGGTGTCGATATGAAAAATGTTAATGTTCAGAAATTTTTAAGTGCTAATAGAGCCATTAAAACAGAACCAGAAATTAACATACCAGAACCAACTAAAAAACCAACTAAAAAACCAAACGAACCAAATCAATCTACAGATAAAACTAAACTACCAGAACCTAAAAAAACTGAAAAACCAAACAAAAGTCCAGAAGATGAAAATCGATATGATCTAAGTGAATCTTTTGTTCATAGAGTTAAAAAACTTATTTCGTATTTTTAACTTTATTTTTGGTTATAATTAGAATATATTTATTAATATGACACAATTAAATACCGGCCCAATTAGTTCAAACGATTTGATGCAAAAATTGGCGCAAGCAAAAAAGATAATGAATAAAGTAGATACGGGTAATTTCGAGAGAGGTCACGTTAATGAGCAAGTATTAATGAATGATCCAGAAGAATATATTCATACAAATAATATGCCACCATTATCCGAGACAAGAAATGTATCAGCCCCGGTTAATTTTGATAAAATAGAAAACTCCAAATTACCCGATGCAATCAAAAAAGCTATGAGGGAGAATCCAATACAACAAATGCCGCAAATTTCATTAAATGAAACACTGGACATGGATTTTATAAAAGGGGCAAAGAGATTAATGGAACAAGAAGGTGTCCCTTCTAAAAAAACACAGCCACAGCAAAGACAAGCCCCAAGTACAACTACAGCTGGTAATGTTGATATGAACGCAATCGCAGTTCTTATTGAAAACACAGTTCGCAAAGTGATGGATGAAAAATTAAATCAAATCCTTAGTGCATCTACAACAGCATCGATTAATGAAAATTTGGTGTTAAAGGTTGGTGATTCTATTTTTAAGGGTAAAATCACTGGTGTAAATAAAGCGAAGTAATTTACTTTTATTTTTTAATCCCTTATACTAGACATATAATATTAATATATGTCAAAAGTAAGAGTTTTAGCCATTCCATCAGACGCTCACGGAGTTGGGAAATACAGGATATTAGATCCATTTAAATTTATTGGTAACAATTTTAATAATGATATTCATGTTGATATTGTTATGAACTTAGAAGACAACGATGCTGTTTTCGATAATTACGATGTTGTCATTTTTCATAGCTTCATTCATCAGGTTAATCACGAAAGAAACGTAGAAAGAGTTAAGTGGTTAAAAGCCAAAGGAATTAAAACAGTAATGGATATTGATGACTTTTGGACCGTTGATCAAAGACACCCACTATATGAACAAATAAGACTTGCTAAAGTTGGTGAAAAAAAGGCTGAACTATTAAAGCTAGTTGACTACATCACGTGTACAACACCATTTTTTGCTAATGAAATCAAAAAAAGGTTAAACCTAACAAAAAATATTTTTGTTTTCCCAAATGCGGTTGATGAAAACGAACCACAATTTAAACCAAATCCAATTCAATCCGATAGATTAAGATTTGGCTGGTTAGGCGGTTCATCTCACTTACATGATATTGAATTATTAAAATCTGGAATTGAAAGTATACAAAGCACCGATTTAAATAAAACACAGTTTGTTTTATGCGGTTTTGATATTAGAGGAAGCGTCACAGAAATAGACAAATCAACTGGTCAACAAAGACAAAGACCAATTATGCCACACGAAACGGTTTGGAGCAAATATGAGAGTATTTTTACAAACTCATATAAAGTATTAGACGAGAACTATAAGAACCACTTAACATCATTTAAACAAATTGATTACGAATCAATGGATGTTCCTTATGTTAGAAGATGGACACAAGAAGTTAGCAAGTATGCTATGAACTACAACTATTTTGATGTATCGTTAGCTCCACTTGTTGAATCTTTTTTTAATTCGTGCAAATCTCAATTAAAAGTTATTGAAGCCGGATTTCATAAAAAAGCAATTATCGCAAGTGAAACTAACCCATATACAATAGATTTAGTGTCGGCGGTTGACAATGGTGTATTCAACGATAAAGGTAACGCGCTTGTGGTTTCACCTAGAAAAAACCACAAAGATTGGGCTAAACATATGAAAAGGCTAGTCAATAACCCTAATTTAGTTCAAGACTTAGGTAACAGACTATATGAAACCGTTAAGGTTAATTACTCCTTAAAAAAGGTGTGTGATGATAGGGTTGAGTTTTTAAAATTAATTACCACCAAATAATTGTTACTTTTTTTGTTTTTATAAATTAAATCATCTATATTAGTAACGAACAATAAAATATAAAAATTATGTATTATCTAATTACAATTGGTTACGAAACCGAACAAACGGACAGAGAAGGTAACCCAAGAATTAAAAAAGTTAAGTATGTGTTGCAAGCTAACTCTGTAGAAGAAGCAACTATCGTTGCTGCCAAGTATCGATCTGGTGATATCAGAGGTAGTGAGAGCCTAAGCGTCTCTAAGATGCAAATTGAGTGTGTCATTGATGAAAAAAACACACCAGAATATTACAAATAAAATATGATATCTAAGGATAGGATTGAAAAAAATAAAGAAAAATTTCAAGAAACTAACCTAAGGTATAATATTTTTACAAAAGAGTTAGAGGAGTTTCTGGGGAGTGATTTTTATCATGCCCCAGCTTCTCCTTCTTTAGATTTATATGGTTGCTATCCTGGAGGTCTATTAGATCATTTAATGAAGGTTTGTAAGTACTCATTAAACATAAACGATATTCTACCAGAAAAAATAAAATTAAATAAAGAAAAAATAATAAAAACCGTTTTTCTCTCTCAAATAGGAAAAGTGTTTCTTTTTAAAATGAATGATAGTGAATGGCATAGAACCAATTTAGGTAAAATGTACGTTTATAATTCAGAAGGAATGACAGCTCTTAAAGTTGGAGAAAGAAGTGTTTACTATGCAACCAAATATGGTTGTTCGTTAGAAGAAGATGAATACCAAGCGATTATAAACATAGACAAAGATTCTGATGATAAAATGGCCAAATGGCATTCATTAATTTTAAGCCAAGTAATGAAACACGGATTTGAATTAGCATTAATAGAAGAAAAATATGGAACAAGGTAATTTTCAAGAAATTCTAGATAAATTAAAAGAGTATGAAAAACTATTATCGGTAGATGATACTGATGATACAATTGATGAAGAATTAGCCAAGCAAATAAATTTAACATTGGATGATTTAAATAATGAAATTTATAATGCACAGAAAGAGGAATATTCAAAACTTTCGGTTAAATATATAAATAAATCTACCAATGAAGATCCAAAATTTGCGTACGAGGGTGATAGTGGGTTTGATCTTAGAGCGGATATTGATGAACCAATCGTTTTAAACCCTTTGAAAAGAGTTTTAGTCCCAACTGGACTATATTTTGAATTAGAAAAAGGTACAGAAATACAAGTTAGACCAAGAAGTGGTTTAGCCATAAAAAATGGCATTACTGTTTTAAATAGCCCAGGAACAGTTGATAGTCATTATAGAGGAGAAGTTAAGATTCCGTTAATTAATCTAGGAGAAGAGCCGTTTACAATACAAAAAGGTGACAGAATTGCACAAGCCGTGATTATGCCAGTGTTCGGTGAGGGTAAGATTATTTTAGCTAAAACAGAGGTGATTAATGAAACCTTAAGAGGTGATGGTGGATTTAATTCTAGTGGAATTAAGTGATATTTATAAGTGTGACAATAATCGTAAATTAAAACTCAAACAACTTGATTAAGTCGAAAACAAAACCAGGACTAGTAGAAGAAAAGAAAATACCACATAAGCAGAGAATTAGAGAAATCATCAAAAAACCAAAAGAAAAGTTCCTTACTAAAAATCAAGAAAAATATTGGGATATTTTAGGCGAAAACCAAATAACGTTATGTTTTGGTCCCGCTGGTGTTGGTAAATCATATATAGCAATGAAAAGGGCTGTAGATTTACTACATGATGATGATAATAAATTTGAAAAAATCATCATAGTTAGACCGGCCGTTGAAGCTGAAGAAAAATTAGGTTCTTTACCTGGTGGACTAGAAGAAAAATTAGATCCCTACATTTATCCATCATATTATTTACTAAATAAAATAATCGGTAAAGAAGCTAGAGAACAACTAAAAGATGAGGGTTATATCGAAGTTGCTGCATTAGCATATATGAGAGGATGGAATGTTGATAATACAATTCTAGTTTTTGAAGAAGCCCAGAATGCCACTCCGTCTCAAATAAAATTACTATTAACCCGTATTGGTTTTAATTCTAAATTTTTCTTATCTGGAGATCTAGAACAATCTGACAAATATAAAGATAAAACGAAATCAGGATTATATGACGCCAAAAAAAGATTAGACGGCGTTAGAGGAATTGGTGTTTTTGAATTTGGACATGAGGATATTGTTAGAAACCCAATCATTGGTGAAATATTAAATAGATACGAGTAATTACTCATTTACTTTTTTTAAAATAAACCCTATCTTTTGGAATATGAATATCTATATTTCAATCGATGGGGTTTTACGTAATTTTGTAAACAGGTTTCATTATCATTATGAAAATGCTTACATAAATGTTGATGAAGAGGAAGGATCAACAGATACTTTTGAATATAAAATTACTGATCCAATCACTAATTTAAACCTAACAGATCATTTTGCTTTTCAATCTAAAGAGCAAAGCGATCACTTTCAGTACATAGAATATCCAATGGAACTCTATGGCCACTCTCCAGTTAGTTATATCAACGTGTATAACGAATTTAATAAATTTGTCTTTGATTATAAAGATCATGACGTTTATTTAGTCGGTTTGGATGAATATGCTAAAGCAAAACCAGCAACATTATTTTTCTTAGCTAGAAGTGGTTTTATGCCCAATAATATTAAATTTATTTTAAGTGAAAATATTAGTCAAGAATGGGATAAAGCTGATGTATGGATATCTGATTCTAAAAGAATTTTAGATTTAAAACCAGATAATAAAGAATTTATATTATTTGAAACAACCTATAACAATTTCTTTACTTACGAGAAAAAAATTAATAAATTAAGTGATATTAATATTGATAATCAAAACAATATTATATTCAATAAAGACGAACAAAAACAATTAGATGCATAAGTTTCATGGAAAAGATTATTACATTGATATCGACGGAATCGTTGAAAAATGTAGAACAGGCGGCACAATAAGTGACGAGGAGGGTAAAGACGTTATTGAAATAAACGTTTTTAAATATGAGTTAATAAAAATGATGTTAGATAGAGTATTAAATGAATTTGAAGACGAAGGTGAAGATGATATGCTTTCTTCTTTAAAAGATGGGCCGGGATCATTATCATTTAATCTTGCTTTTAATACCCTAATACAATACGGAATAATAAACGAAGAAATATAAAAAAATGAGTGAAAAATTAAAAAACATCGAAAAATTAGAAGACGCTCTAACCAGAATTGAATCCAAAGAAAATGCGATTTATTTTTTGTGTTATGACACTAAAGGTAATGCTAGGGCTTCAGTTAAACATATCTATGATATGGCATTATATTTAAAACAAGCAGGTATGAATGCCAAGATACTCGTTGAAGACTCAAAGTATAGTGGGGTATCAGCGTGGCTTGGAGATTCTTATAAAGAAATACCAGTAGTATCAATTAAGGAAGATAAGGTAGAAATGAGTATTGACGATATTCTCGTTGTACCAGAAAGTTATGCTAACGTTTTACAACAATTAGCGAATGTTAGATGTACTAAAATAATGTTAGTTCAACAAAAAGAATACATGTTTGACACACTATCTATTGGAAGTAGATTTAGTGATTTTGGCTTTGATAAAGTTATCACAACAACAGAATCAGCTAAAAAATATATTTTAGAATACTTTCCAGAATCTTTAGTCTTTATTATTCCTCCTGTTATTGAGGATCATTTTAGTGTACCTACGTCCCCATCAAAACCTTTTATTGCTATTAGTTGTAGAGATAGGGTTAAACATAGAAAACTAATATCTGAATTCTATTTAAAATATCCACAACTAAGATGGGTTACATTTAGAGATATGGTTCAAATGTCAAATTCAGAATTTGCTGAAGGATTAAAGGAATGTTTTGTTTCATTATGGTTAGATGATGATAGTACTTTTGGAACTTTTCCATTAGAGTCTATGAAATCGGGTGTACCAATTATTGGTAAAATACCAATGACAGAACCTGATTGGTTATCTGAAAATGGTATGTGGACATATGATGAAAGTAAACTTATTGAATTACTAGGCACATATTGTTTAGCTTGGTTAGAGGGTGTTGAAATTAATGATGATGTAAAACAAAAAATGCAAGAAACCTTATTACCATATAATAAAGAAATAACAAAAAACAATACCATTAACATTTTTGAATCATTTAATTCTAAAAGAAAAGAAACGATTTTAAAAGGATTAGAAAAATTAAAACAAGAAGAAACTGTATGAAAAATATAACAATAATCTTACCGGTTCACAAACTAGACGATGATTATAATTTAATGTTACAAAACGCTGTAGAATCAGCAAAAGAATTTTACAACGATGTTAAACTAATGATCGTTGCACCTACAACATTAAAAGGTGCCCTAGAGGCTGTAGACTTAGGTAAAAAGCTAGAGATCGAATACAAATACCATAGTAAAAATACGGATTTTTGTTCTCAAATAAATGAGGGTATAGATAATTGTAAAACAGATTGGTTTTCAATTTTAGAAGTTGATGATGAGTATCAAAAAATATGGCTAAAGTCTATTAATCAACATATCAAAGAAAATGCGGATGTTGATGTTTTTTTACCTATTGTTAAAGATGTTGATGAGGAGGGTAATTTTACAAACTTCACAAATGAATCTGTTTGGGCATATGGGTTTTCGGAAAAACAAGGTATGATCGATAACGAAGTTTTACTTGAATATCAAAGTTATCAAATCAGTGGCGGTTTATATAAAACAAAGGTTGTTAAAGAAAATGGTGGGTTTAAAGAAAATGTTAAATTAACCTTTGGTTATGAATTTTTATTAAGACTTACACATAATGGGGCAAAAATTATGGTTGTTCCTAGAATTGGTTACAGACATGTTAATTTAAGAGAAGACTCATTATTCTGGTTATATAAAAATGATGAAAAAACAAAGCTAGCAGAAAACGAAGCCAAATTCTGGGTGGAAACAGCAAAAAAAGAATTTTTCTTTACCAATAAACGAGAAGTAAATTATAATGGAAATTAATGCCAAGAAAAAGAACCCAAAAAGTTTATTTTGGGGAGGATCAAGAAAAGGCGGTAGTCATGTACCTAGACAGTATTGATGAGGCAGAAAGAAATAAGATATTCAATGAATATTTACGAGAACCCCTAGTTATTATGGTTGAAAGTATCATAAGAAGATACAAACTATACAGAAAAGATATGGATTTTGAGGACTTACACACCGATACAATGTCCTTTCTAATAACAAAAATTAATAAATTTGATCACACAAAAAACCATAAAGCGTATTCTTACTTTGGAACAATATGTAAGAACTACTTAATGGGTGCAATTCAAAAAGACACTAAAGAACAAAACAGAAGCATTTCATACGAAGATATATCTGAAGACATCGAAAGTAGAGTTGAGTTTTCGTATACTATAGATGAGTACCATATTGATTATACAACAGTTATAATTAATTTAACTAACAAATTAGAGGATTTCATTGAAAAAGAAGATCTAACTGATAATGAAAAAAAATTGGGGTATGCGCTTCTAGAGATTTTTAGCAACTTTGACCAGATTTTTCAAATAGGTGACGGTAATAAGTTTAACAAGAATTTAATTCTTTTGTCTTTAAGAGAAATGACATCCCTATCAACTAAGGAAATTAGAATATCACTTAAAAGATATAAATTATTATATGATGGTGTTTTAGGTAGATTTTTAGAGTAAACCCTATTTATTATTATGAGACCACCAAAGAAAAATTTAGCGATAGATACAGATTCTGCGCTAGCACTGATGCAGGAAATCTACCATGATATTGTAGAGCAAAAAAATACTGCCACACTGATTATGAAAAAGATGCTTTCTTTTATGAAGGAATCTGAAGACATGTCCGTTATTGGACCAGTAATTAAAGAGCAACAAAAGATCCTAAACGAATGTACCGAAAAGAAATTATCTTTAGTTAAGATTCAGAATACCCTTATTCAAAAGGGTGGAGGATCTACAGATAAGTTCTCAGGAGGTAAAATGACACTTACTGATGAGGATAGAGAATTACTTGAAAAATTAGTTGGAGACAACGATAATGACAAAGGTCAAAAATATGAACTATAATGATAGATCTTAAAAATAAACAAAGGGAAATTAAATCCAAGTTTAAAATCATCCAACAAGCTAGTGATAGAAAAAAGGATGTTGATGATCTATTAAAAAAATATGACGATACTTTAGAAAACTTACAAGGTCAAGTTGCTAGTACGTTAGAGAGTTATGCTGATATAGCAAAAAAAAAGATACCAAACGTTGAAAATATATTTGAAAAAATAACTAAAGACCTCCAAAAAATACTTCCAGTCAAACAGAAAGATGGCGAAAGTATGCTTAGAAAAATAACTAGAGATTCCGTAAAAGAAACAACAGAATCAATTAAACCTATTTTTTTAGATAATGTCAGAAAGTTATTTTTTGCTAGTGATAGTGATATGAATTGTGGTACCACAACACTAATGCCAGTTAGTGGATTGACAATATCTCCCAAAGAATTTGATTATTTAGAAATGTTACAAACCGACCCACAAACTGGGCTAGGTAAAATCATATATGAGGGTGTACAATCTAGTGGTGATAAAATAAAAATGAATAAAATATTTTATGAAAAGTTTAGCGGAGGATCATATATATTTCAATCAATAGATGAAACACAATTATTTTCAATGGAGTGGGATAGTGCCATTCAAAAATATAAAATAGAAGGACTTCAAGGTGCTGGTACAACGATTGACCAGTTCATAACAAAATACTATGAGACTATAGAGTTTCCAAAAATTTCAGATATTTTAAAAAATAGTTTTTCCATGTTGATCCCGGCTGGCGGAATCAATGTAACTAATGGTAGTTATGATATTAATTTAAATAAACTAACTAGAGTAATTGATAAAATATGCGCAGTTTGTGGTTCGCCACAAAACACATCATTAAAACAAAATGCGGTTGATCAATTTAATGAAAACGATGTTGATTTTGGCTCATTTTTTAACTTTGATGATGTTGAGGGAATTGATATTGATGAAGAAAATTTAAGATATCAAAAAGTGTTAAGATTTACAGATTGTAATAATTTTACAATACCAGTAAATCAAGGGATTGTTGAGGAGTTTGCTTTTTTTTCAACAACAAAAAATGATGTGACAGAAGTATATAATAGTGCATTATCCAAGGTGGCCAAAGATGCTGCAAATCAAAGTGTATCTATTCCGTTTCCACAATTTGCAGCAAATCTGGATTTTAAAGCTTTAACTAATTTACCTAAAGCATTAATATCATCTTTATTTTCAGCAAAAATGTTCTTTCCTATTGTTGTTCTTTGGAAAATTTTAAAATCTGCAGCAATGAATGCTGTTACAACGATTGCAACAATAATGAAGAACTTAACAAAAATGATTTACAGTATTATTAAAGACGTTTTCAATAAGTTCTTAACTATTTTTTGGTTAAAAGTTAAACCACAATTAGCACTTATTTTAAAAGACTTAGCAAAAAGAATATTAAAGAATTCTAAAAAAAGATACTTGACAATATTAACGTCGTTAATTAATATTTTAACTTCATTAATACCTTTTATTGGAATTGCTTCATGTGAAGATTTTTATAACGCAATTCTACAATTATTAAATTTACTAAAAGTCGGAGTGTCTCAAAAAATACCTGGTTTATTATTACAATTATCAAAAAAACTTCCAGGATATAGTGAGGATAGAGCCATTATGAATATTGGCGAATTTTTAGAATCAAATGGAATAACTACAGGTGACTTATATGGACAAGATAACAATGTTGTTGCTTTCATATCCTCAATCGTGAAGGGTAATCAGAAAGAAATGGATGAAAACTCATTTGTTCAGGTGAGTTTAGATTATGCTCAGATTCCAGTTGCGCCATTAGGTGGCGTTGCGGTTATACCACCAGGATTATTAAAAGCACATGGTAAATTAACATAATATGGAATTGAATAAAGTTATAGAAATCGGTAATGATGTTGTAAATACTGGAAACAAAGATCTAGTTGAAGCTAGAGATTTTTTAATTGGTGAATTTGATAAAACAAAAGAAATTATTATTGAATTGACAAGACAATTAGAATCGATTGAAGTATTATATAATAACATTAATGGAGAATTAAATAAGAGATATAAATGAAAATAATAAATATTGGTATTTGTGTTGATAACAAAGATCCGAGAGGTATAGGTAGAATTAGAGTTAGAGACATTTCTGAAACAGAAAGTGATAGATCGAATTCCATTATCAAATGGGAACAATGGAGTAAAGACGATCCTTTTGTTTATTCTCCGTTTCTACCAACACATCTTAATATCATTCCACAGAAAGAACAAGCTGTTAAATTAATTAGGTATGATAATGAAAAGGACCTACAAAATCAAGAATATATCCCTGGCCCATTTACAACAACATTTGACTATGCATATCAAAATGAGTTATCACAATTAACAGAAACAACCTATTCAAAAAGAGCTGAGAAGTCACCAGCAATTAAATCTTTTAATGGCGAGAAAAAATCTTTTGATGACGGATTTATTAGGGCTGAATCGGTTGGTAGTTTACCAAAATTGAATGATATTGGACTTGTTGGAAATTATGGATCAGACCTTATACTAACAGAACATGGTGTACAACTTAGAGCCGGAAAACTAGTTGATAAATTAGCCACAAATCCAAAATTTAGAACTGAACTTTCTAAGTACCCAATTTATTCTAAAAAACAAGCTAAAATAAGTTTAAAGAAATTTCCAGAAACATTAAGAGTAGATAAAGAAATAATCGTCGATAATGTTGTGGGCAGAACAGATATAAAACACGTTATTGAATATAAATTAGATAATGTTTTACAACCCACTGAATTAACATTATACATTTACAGAATAAACAAAAGTTTTGGTGAAAAATATAAAACAGATGTTTTTGGTTTAAACACAGAACTTGAATTAGTAACTAATGATCCGTCTGCAACACCGTCTGCAGAATTAATATATGAAGACACCCAAACACTAGAATCTTCTAATAAACAACAGGAAGCCTATATTCTTGTGAGAGACTTTATTTCCAGAATTGATAGGGAAAATTTAATTATTATTGATCCATCACTTTTAGATATTCCTGCGCACCCATTTTATTTTAGACCAAAAAATGATTTAAGAGCACAACTTGGTTCTGCTGAATTTTTATCAAACGTATATTATATTAACAAATCCGGTGGTAATGGTTTAATTTACAGTAGAACATCCGCTGAAGTACCTATAATTAGTAAAAAAAAGGAAGTTCCTGTTCTTAAAAAAACAAGTGATCTAGATCAAACATTTGCGGCCATTACAGCTGACCATATTTTACAAATATCAACAACAAGTAGTGGGGTGGATGGTAAAAACATAGATATTGGTTCATTAGACAAATATGAGTATACGCAGGAAGATTATTTAATGAGAATTTTACCAAATACCTTTTCGTCTGTTAGAGGTGAAAAACTAATTGAAATTCTAGAGTTAATTACCCTTATTTTACTAAATCACACCCACGGTATAATTACCCCACCAAAGTATTTTAAAGCGACTACAGACAGTTTAAAGCGATTAATTGAGCGTGCCAAGATAGATATGGTTAATTCTTCGATTAGAATAAATTAATTTGATATTTATTAAATAAAAAGATGTCATATTTTCGCTCTTACTTCGAGAAAAACAACACCATTTTAAAGGATTCTCAGGTTAATACCTCTAAGAACCCTAATACAGAACTAATATATGGTTCTACCTTCTCAAAATTCATATTCAAAGTTGATTTTACAGAATTAAAAAATAAAGTAAATTCTGGTGAATTTGTTGTTAATAGTGGTACAACACATACGCTACATCTTACAAACACAATTTTTGGGGACGAGTCTCTACTTAGACAAAAAAATGGTAGAGGTAGAGATAGGACAACTTCATTTGATTTAATCCTATTTAAAATATCAGAGTTCTGGGATGAGGGTATTGGTTTCGACTATGAAGACCAGGTTTTTGATTTTACAGATGGTAATAACACATTTGATGAAAGACCATCAAACTGGTTTAATAGAACAACCCTAGACGCATGGGCTAATGAAGGGGTATATAGTAACAATCCAACCATAATTAAAACTATCCATTTTGATAATGGAAACGAGGATTTGTCTGCTGACATAACAAATTACGTAAACGGTATTATTGTTTCCGGTAATACTAACCATGGTTTAGGATTGGCATTTGCCGTCTTATATCAAGATATTGAAGCTGAAGTTGATCAATCTGTTGCTTTTTTTACCAAGTACACACAAACCTTTTTTGAACCTTTTGTTGAAACACATTTTGATGATACAATATATGATAATCGACAAAATTTCATTGAAAAGGTAAATCAAAATTTATATTTGTATGTAACAAAGGGTAATAATTTTTATGACCTAGCAACATTACCAACTGTAGACATAACAGATAGCAATGGTGCTGTTCTTTCTGGATTAGCAAATCTAGCAACAACCAAAATAAGAAAAGGGGTATATAAGGTTACATTTGGTTTAACCGGAGTTTTATGTGACGGTAAGAGATTTTATCATGACAAATGGAAAGGATTAATCCTAGACGGTGTAGGTATCAATCCTGTTATACAAAAGTTTGTACCTAAACCGTATACATTTAATTTTAGTGTTGGTGAAAACATTAAAGAACTAGAAAGGTATTCTGTCCAGTTTTTTGGAATAAGACTAAATGAAAAGATTAAAAGTGGTGAAATAAGAAAAATTGTCACCACATTCAGATCAATTGACACACCTCAAAATGTCCTATTTGATGAGGTTTTCTATAGAATATACATTAGAGAAGGTAAAACAAATGTAAATGTCTTCGATTGGACATTGTTAGATAAAACAAATGAAAATTCATTTATGTTAGACACATCTTATTTAATACCGAGAGAATACTACTTGGAAATTAAGGGTAAAAAGCATAATGAGTACATCTACTATAATGATGTTATAAAATTTGAGATTGTCTCAGAAAAGTAAAATATTTATAATCATGGAAATCAATAAAATCGTGAGAAAACACCTTAAACAAATTGTAAAAGAAGGAGAAGAGCATATTACCGAAAAAGGGACGTATATGGTTTTACAAAACCTTCAACAAATAATGGACGATATTCAACTCATCCTAAAATATAAACATCACAGCATGTTCCCTCAATTGGTTACCGGTGAACACGCATGGGCTGGTGATCATATAACAACATCAAAAGATGATATTGAAGAAGTAGCTAATTTTATTAAGCAGCAAATTGAAGGTGATCAACAAGGCGATATTAATGAAGCCTCTAGTGCTAAACAACGATCAGCAATTGCAATTAACATGAAAAAAAGGGGTGTTACACCTAAGGACATTTCAGAAGAAGAAGAAATAGACGAAAGTAAAAACTGTCCTACAGATCCAGCAAAATGGGCTGCATCAAAAGCGGCTGCAAAAAGAAAATTTGACGTTTACCCTTCAGCGTATGCGAATGGTTGGGCAGCAAAAAATTATAAAGCTAAAGGCGGTGGATGGAAAAAATGTAAATAATATGAGAATTATTATATCAAAAGAAGATAAACAATATATTAACGAGTGCCTAGAATCTGGTGTTGTTTTAAAAGAAGATTTAAGACGATGGTTCAAAGAAAAATGGGTTGATGTTAGTAGAAAGGTTGATGGTAAACACCCACCTTGTGGAAGAAAAGATGCGGATGGTAAAGCATACCCTAAGTGTAGACCGTCTAAAAAGGTTTCTAAAGAAACACCTAAAGTTTCTTCATCATATGATAAAAAAGAAAAAAAAGCTATGACTTCTCAAAAAAGAAGGGCTGAAAAAAAAGACCCTAAAATCGGTAAAGGTAATAAACCAACCATGGTTAAATTCGATGAAAGCGTTAAAAAAAGAAAAATCATACAAATATCTGAAGATCAATTTAATAGATTGTTTGAATACAATGAGAATATTAATGTTTTAATATATGAGGATGATAACGGTTCAGTTGAAAACACAAATTATAGCACTAACAACATACTAAATGAGGCTGAATACCAGGGACGTAAGGTTCAATTAGGTAAAATCATGCAAGGCGATGTTAAGAAGTTTAAAGTTTATGTCAAAAATGACAAAGGTAAAGTTGTTAAAGTAAACTTTGGTTTTGGCGGTAAATCCGCTAAAGGTAAAAGAATGGTTATTAAGAAAAATAATCCTGAAAGACGTAAGTCTTTTAGAGCAAGACATAATTGTGCTAGCCCTGGCCCACGTTGGAAACCTCGTTATTGGGCATGTAAAACCTGGTAATGATTAGTTTAACAAATATAGCTAAAACAATATTAGAATCACATAGCGATCACGGATTTGCTAATGATTATGGATTTGTCGACGAAAGAAATGACGATAGAACCCCAACATTTGATGTGTTAGTTACACATAGTAATATTGTAGGTGATGACTGGGGCTTAGTAAGGAAAAAAAACACCAAGGAAACCTACATCATTTATCTTAATGATGTACCGCATGAATATTACGAAGGTTATTATTATTGGACGAACGATGACGATCCGGATTTTGATGATGACCTCTCATGGGAAGATGCTTATAGAGAATTTGATGATGACACTCAACTGTTTGAACGTGGCATAGCTCTTTATGCCGAAGATTTAGCAAGTGACGATGTTCAAGTCACAACAAGTGTTAATGAGATAATAGAAGCAAATGAAAAATATATTTTAAAGATTACACAAGAAAATAAAGCAGAGGTTTACGGGGTATTTGATGACCTAATTAAGGCTTATCTTGAGCCAAGCTATGAAGAGCGCAGAAACGATAAGAAAGGCTCTTAAATGAGCTTATTTAAGCTCCAATAATATAGTCTACCAGAAGCATAACGATTTAATCTCTTAGCTTCTTTTTTTTCAACCAATTTACCTATTTGTACCAATTGTGTATGGTTTCTTAAATCTATACCTATTGTAAACCCACCTTCACTTTTATCATATGTTGTTTCCAACATTGGTTCCACGTATTTACCCTCATCATATAGCTTAAGTACTCTTATCATCTCGTCCTTTTTCATTTTACAATCAATACCTCTCTGGTATATCATTTTTTCAAGGACATCTAGTCTAAGTTTACTATAATCAACATTTTCACCCATTGTTACAAATATAGGTTAATTTTGTTACAAAAAAAACCCCCACATTTCTGTGAGGGTTCTTATTATGATAATTTTAAGATTATCTTAAAGTATTCATATCGAACGTTTGTAAACCACTTACGTTGATTACAGCGAAGTAACGGTTGTTTACCATTTTCTTTGCGTAACGTGTCATGATACCTTTAATCGGTGTCATGTTAAATGGATTGTACATTGTTGGAGTTAACTGTAACGGCACATATGGAGCGTAGATATAACCTGCGTCTAATAGTGACTTACCTTTGTGACCTACAAGGATCTTACCTGCTGGTAAGTATG